>CDZD01050059.1_pt1 | contig 255621 bp, 254 predicted proteins | sample 554771 | NCBI WGS metagenome assembly CDZD01 (sample SAMEA3182069, study PRJEB8094) | gut metagenome | biome: human; feature: gut; material: Stool; isolation source: human stools | place: Canada | collected 2011-11-08
AACAGAGAAAAGGAGTTGAAAGCCGATGGCACTATTTCATCTGAGCGTCACGCAGACTAAGCGAAGCGCAGGACAGTCCGCTATTGCTTCTGCCGCCTACCGTGCCGGGGAGCGATTGTATAGCGAGTATTACGGCGAATACAGCGACTACACCCGCAAGGGCGGCGTGATCTGCTCTGACATTCTCCTGCCGTCCCATGCACCGCCCGAATACGCAGACCGCCAGACCCTATGGAACGCCGTGGAAAAAGCCGAGCGTGGAAAGAACGCCCAGCTTGCATACAGCTTTGACATTGCCTTGCAGAATGAATTTTCCCTTGAGGAAAACATCGCTCTTGCAAGGCAATTTTTATTGGAGAACTTTGTGAGCCGGGGCATGGTGGTTGACTTCGCCGTACACCAGCCAGACCGGGAGGACGGCGGCATACCCAATCCACATTTTCATGTGCTTTGCCCTATCCGCCCCATCGAGCAGAACGGCAAATGGGGGCTAAAGCAACGCCGGGTGTATGAGCTGGACGAGGACGGCAACCGTATCCGGGACCAGAACGGCGAGTTTGTTTTCAACGCCGTTCCCACTACCGACTGGGGCAGTCCCGAAACGCTGGAATACTGGCGGCAGACATGGGCAGAGTTATGCAACGCCAAGTTTGCGGAAAAGGGGCTTGACGTTCGTATCGACCACCGAAGCTATGAGCGTCAGGGCGTAGAGCTTCTTCCCACCGTCCATGAGGGCGCAACCGTCCGGGCAATGGAGAAGAAAGGTATACGCACCGAGAAAGGCGAGTTCAATCGCTGGATCAGAGCGACCAATGCCGTTATCCGGGACATTAAGAAGAAAATCGCTCTCCTGTTTGATTGGATTGCCGAAGCAAAAGCGGAGCTTGCCAAGCCGCAGGCACCCGACCTTGTTTCTCTGCTGAACGCCTATTACACCCAGCGCAGAGCCGGGGCTTATTCGCAGAAAGGCAAGGTCAGCAACCTAAAGGAGATGAACGAAACTTTCAATTATCTCCGGGCAAACGGCATTTACTCCCTTGAAGATTTGGAACACCGTGTCAGCGAACACAGTGCTGCCACAGAGAGCTTGAAGAAAACGCTGGACGAACAGACCGCCCGAATGAAAGCAATTAAGCAGCTCTATGACAGCTCCGCTGCTTTCCAGAGCTTGAAGCCTGTCTATGACGGCTTGCAGAAAATCAAGTTTGAGAAGCCCAGAGCCAAGTACAAGGCAGAGCATGAAGCGAAACTGAAACAGTTCTACGCCGCCAGACGAAAGCTGACCGGAGAGTTCCCGGACGGCAAGGTGGATATGAAAAAGCTGACCGAAGAGTATGACGAGTTGGAACAGGCGCATGAAACCACCTACGGCGAGTTCAAGACCGTAAGAGACGATTTACACCGTCTTTGGAAGGTCAAGTCATGCGTAGATACTGCCACCCGATTTAACGAGCGCGCAGAGGAACAAAAGCTCCAAAATCGACCCCAAACACGACACAAAAAGGAGGAACTATCCCGATGAATTATACCCAAGCGCAGATTGACCGGGCAAACGCCGTCAGTCTGGAAGATTTTCTCCGCACACAGGGAGAGACGCTAATCAAAAGCGGACGAGAATACCGCTGGAAAGAACATGACAGCTTGACCGTCCGTGGAAACAAGTGGTTTCGACACAGCCAGAGCAAGGGCGGCTATCCCATTGATTTTGTCATGGAGTTTTACGGCAAGTCCTTTCCCGAAGCCGTCCAGCTTCTGACCGGCGAAAGCGGCGAGGGGCAGACCGAAGCCGCCACAGCACCGCCCACAGCGTTTCACTTGCCCTTGCACAACAGAACAGCCGACAGAGCAATCCAATATCTCACAGAAAGCCGAGGTCTCAACAAAACGCTTGTTGAGGCTTTTCTTCTTTCCGGGGATATTTACGAGGACGCAAAGCGGCACAATGTTGTGTTTGTCGGCAGAGACCGAAGCGGTACGCCGAGATACGCCCATGTGAGAGGAACAGCAGACCCATTCAGACAGGACATTGTCGGGTCTGACAAGTCCTATCCGTTCCGATACGAGGGAAACGGCAACCAGCTTTTTGCCTTTGAATCACCGATTGACCTGTTATCGTTCATCTGCCTTTATCCGCAGGACTGGCAGACAAGGAGCTATCTTGCCCTGGGCGGCGTTTCGGGCAAAGCCCTTGACCGTTTTCTTTCTGAACGCAAGGACACCCGAAAAGTGTTCCTCTGCCTTGACAGCGACACCGCAGGAAGCGAAGCCTGTACCCGACTGGCACAGTCCATTCCCGGCGAGATCGCCGTCATTCGCCTTGTCCCGGCAAGGAAAGACTGGAACGATGTTCTCCGTCAGCAAGGGGACATTCCCAGCCGCAAATTCATAGCCGAAACAATCACGCTGCGAGAGCTGCCCACCGCCCAGCCTGTTCCCATGCTCCGCATGGCAGATGTGGAGCTGACGAGCGTGGATTGGCTATGGTTTCCCTATATCCCCTTTGGAAAGCTGACGATTATACAGGGCAACCCCGGCGAGGGCAAGACCTACTTTGCCATGCGTCTTGCGGCGGCTTGTACCAACCGAAAGCCTTTACCCGGTATGGAGACCCTTGAGCCTTTCAACATCATCTACCAGACCGCAGAGGACGGTCTGGGCGATACCGTCAAGCCCCGACTGATGGAAGCGGAAGCAGACCTTGAAAGAGTGCTTGTCATTGACGATAGGGACACACCGCTGACCCTTGCCGATGAGCGCATAGCAAGGGCAATCCGGGAAAACAACGCAAGGCTGGTTATCATTGACCCGGTACAGGCGTTTCTGGGCACAGATGTGGACATGAACAGGGCAAACGAGGTGCGCCCGATATTCCGCAGTCTGGGAGACATTGCACAGGCTACCGGGTGCGCTATCGTGCTGATTGGACACCTGAACAAAGCCGCAGGAACGCAAAGCACCTACCGGGGATTGGGGTCTATCGACATTACGGCGGCAGTCCGCAGTCTGCTCTTTATCGGTAAGCTGAAGGACAGCCCCACAACAAGGGTGCTTATCCATGAGAAAAGCTCCCTTGCGCCGCCCGGACAGTCCCTTGCCTTTTCTCTGGGAGACGAGAAAGGCTTTGAATGGATAGGAGCTTATGACATTACCGCTGACGAGCTTCTTGCCGGGACGGACACCGCCAAGACCGAAAGCAAGACCGCACAGGCGCAAATGCTCATTCTGGAACTGCTTGCAGATGGAAAGCGTATGCCGAGCGCAGAGCTGGAAAAGGCAGTCAATGAGCGTGGGATTTCCTCACGCACCATGAGAACGGCAAAGAGCCGTATCGGGGACAGACTTGTGACCGAGAAAGACGGCACCGAATGGGTCTGCTATCTCCGAAACTGACAACAGGAACACGGCAAGCGTGGCAAAGACGGCAAGGGTTTTATAGATACCTTAATGTTGCCGCCTTGCCTTGTTCCCTCATACTGACACCGCCCGATGATGAACAGTCACCGGGCATTTTTCATTTACAGGAGGATTTTGAATGAACAATACCGCAACCAACAGTACCCCTTGCCCGACTGTGAGAAAGCAGATCGGCAAGACAACCTATATCGTCCGTGTGCATTTCAGCGAGACCGCCAAGGAGACAATGGAGGACAAAATCAAGCGTCTGCTCCGTGAGGAAGTCCGCAAAATGTGACTTCTTTTTGAATTTGATGAAAAAGTCCTTGACTTTTCGTCTCTGGCAAGACAGCCAAAAGTATTCTGATTTCCTGCGGTTCCCGGCTTGCCCCCTTTGACATCCCCCAGCTCCGGGAGATCATGGCCTACGATGAATTGCAGCTTGACCGTATCGGGGATCGGAAAACAGCGGTGTTTTTCACGATTTCCGACACCACACCCACCTATAACTTTCTGGTGGCCCTGGCCTTTTCGCAGATGTTCAATCTCCTGTGTGAACGGGCGGACAATGTTCACGGGGGCCGCCTGCCCCATCATGTGCGGGTGCTGTGGGACGAGGCGGCCAACACGGGCCAGGTGCCCCAGCTTGAAAAGCTGGTGGCTGTCATCCGTTCCCGTGAAATATCGCTGACGCTCTTTTACCAGCAGATGGCGCAGTGCAAGGCCATTTATGACAAGCACGCGGAAACGATTTTAGGCAACATGGACAGCGTGATTTTCCTGGGCGGACGGGAAAGCTCCACCATCAAGGAGATTTCCGAGAACTGGCTGGGAAAAGCAACCATCTATATGCAGACGGACGGGCGCTCCAAAGGCCAGTCGGAAAGCTACAACCAAAACACCCAGCGGCTGGGCCGGGAACTGATGACCCCTGCCGAGCTTGCCACCATGCCCGGTGACAGGTGTATCTTGCAGCTCCGGGGCCTGCCCCCGTTCTATTCCCCAAAATACGATTTGAAGCAGCACCCGAACTACAAATATACGGCTGAGGCCGATAGAGTCAAAAACGTTTTTGACCTGGATAAGCTCATCAACCGCCGCAGGCGGCCTGGGCTTAACGAGGTTTGTGAAGTGTACGAGGCGGACGGGACAGATGCAGCGCCCATAAGCGAGGACGAGGACATCCTCAATTATGACGATGTGGACGACCCGGACGCCTTTGTATAAATCCCACTTCTGGACAAAGTGTCCAGAGGTCGTAACCTGCCGCCTGTATGGGCGGCTTTTTTCATGGCCGGGGAAAACCCCGGAGAAATGGAGGCTATATGCAGTTCTTTTCTTCCGCTATTGATACTTTGCAGACCCTTGTTGTGGCTCTCGGCGCTGGCCTGGGCGTGTGGGGTGTCGTAAACCTGCTGGAAGGTTATGGTTCCGACAATCCTGGCTCCAAAAGCCAGGGCATGAAGCAGCTTATGGCTAAGTAGATGTAATCAAGAAAAGAAAGGAAAAGCACAATCCAGACGGAACCGGCGGTTGTGTCAAGAAATATTTGTGGAATAGCAAGAACTTTGATATAATGGGAACAGAAACCCCGGAACCGGGAGAAAGGCAGGAGGATAAATGCACATAAGCTATAAACCCCTCTGGCACACGCTGGTTGAGCGCAATATGAGGAAAGAGGACTTGCGGATTGCCGCCGGTCTTACCACAAATATGATTGCCAACATGGGTAAAGGCAAAAACATCAGCATGGAAACGCTGGTTCGTATCTGCGAAGCCCTGAATTGTGGCATTTTGGATGTAATTGAATTAGAGCAGGACAAAGACGCTGAAAAATTAAATTGACAAGGAAGGCGCTGCGAAATGGACAATAGAGAAAAAATTATCAGACTTTGGTTTGATATGTGGCTTGCAAAAAAAGATTTGGGTATATTTAATGTATTTTCTGATAATGCCGTATATATTGAAAGTTGGGGGCCAGAGTACCACGGCTCCAAGAAAATAAAACTTTGGTTTGAGGAATGGAATACCCGTGGAACTGTCTTGCAATGGGACATCAAGCAATTTTTCCATAAAGGCAATCAAACCATTGTTGAATGGTATTTCAAAAATAAGATGGACGCCGGTAACGTAGAAGCGTTTGATGGAATGTCACTGATAGAATGGACGCCAGATGGCAAGATTGCTCTCTTAAAAGAATTTGGTTGTAACGAAAATCGGTATGACCCTTATAAAGATGGCAATATACCACATTTCAGAGATGAAAATGCAAAGTGGTTTTAACTGGAAATTCAGTTGCTGGAGGTAATTATGCGGAATGGATAATTGGTTTACCATTGAGCAAATAGACCGTGATACATTCTCTATTAGCGAATACAAGCACTGGGAAGAAACACATTGTTATCTATTATGTGGGGAAAAATATGCTATTCTCATTGATACAGGTTTAGGCGTTTCCAACATCAGAAAAATTGTGGACTCTCTGACAAAGCTGCCTGTTATGACAGTTACAACTCATGTTCATTGGGATCACATTGGCGGGCATAAGTATTTTGATAATATCGCCGTACATGAAGCGGAAAAGGACTGGCTATCGGTCAGGTTTCCGATACCATTGCAAGTTGTGAAGAATAATTTGACAAGGCTTCCTTGTGATTTTCCAAGAGATTTTGATATTAACGCTTATCAGATTTTTCAAGGTATCCCACAAAGAATTTTACACGATGGCGATTTTCTAAATTTAGGCGGGCGGGAAATTCAAGTTGTTCACACGCCGGGACATTCTCCCGGACATTGTTGCTTTTACGAACCAGAACGAAACTATTTGTATTCCGGGGATTTGATATACAAGGGAAGCCTGGACGCATTTTACCCAACTACCGACCCGAAGCTATTCTATCAATCTATAAGGCGAATACGGAAATACAATATAAAAAAAGTTCTGCCCGGACACCATCAGTTGGATATTCCCGTTTCTTTGATAGCCGATATTGAAGCCGGATTTGCACAATTAGAGAGAGCCGGAAAACTCAAACAGGGAAATGGATTGTTTAAGTTTCAGGATTTCCAAATTCATATATAATCAAAGCTGCCGTTGCAGGAACAACCATTCCCACAACGGCAGTTTTCATTTCCACGGCCTGCGCCGGAAGTTCATACCGGACTGTTTTATCAGCGGGGATTTCTTGAACAGCTTCTTCAAAAGGCTTCGTTCCTCTTGTGAGAGCCGCTTATATTTAAGCTGAAACGCCTTGCAGAATATCTCCGTGAATTGCTGAACCCTGTCCCCCGGCGATTGCATGGCCTTTTGTACTTCCCGTATCAGTTCATCGGCGGGCGTGGTATCCGGCGCACTTTCACTGTCATTTTCGTGCGCCTTGCGTATGTCGTGGAGAATGGCATCCCATGTTTTGTGCGTCACATGGCAGAAGAAATCTTCTTCCTCTACCTGACAGGCTTCCAATACTTTGATTGCCCGGTCTGCCGTAGCTTCGGGATGTTCTTCCAGTATCATAGCCCGTAAAGCAGCCAGTGAGCTGTTTGTGTCATGAAAGTGCATGGTTGCTATCCCGTCCACATAGATTTCTGCGTCTGCCAACAGTTCCCTGAATTTTTCATGGGAGATAATCTCACACAGCAGCCGGTTGTTGAAGCGTTCACTTTTCAGCAGTTCCACGACTTCATCACTCAAATGTAATTCTTCTATCGGCGTGTTTTCATATTTCCGATTGTTGGTAAGGCCGAGCAGATAGTCAACGGACACCTGATAAAAGTCTGCCAGCTTCAACAGGCTGCCGTGATTGATTTCCTTGTATTCATCGTTGTCGTTTTCATAGCTGCCGAGGGCTGATTTTGAAATGCCGGTTTCCTGCGCCAGTTCTTCCAGATTTAAGCCCCGTTCCACCCGTAAATCTTTCAGGCGTTCCTGTACGGAAATGCGGGTTTTCATAGATACATCGCTCCTTCCTGCGGCTGGCTGCCGCCGTCCATCCCATTATACCATACCCGTTCCGCAATCGTGGAAATTTTCGTTTTTGGGACGGTTTTCCTACTTTGTGGATATACGGGAGAAGGCTCAAAAATGTGCCATAATGGGCTTAGTTCATCGATGGATTATTCCAATCGAATGACCGGCCTGTATGGGATATGCTCCTCGGCGATGTAGCGCAACGACTTGCGGCAGGGAAATGGAGGAACCATGACCGCAACGAGCGTACCAAAGGGAGCGAAACGCCGTTGTGAGAGCCAGGGGCAGGAACGACATCAGGGAGAACCGGCGAAAATGAACACCGAATTGATACCGAAACACAACAATCCGATAGGGCATAGTCTACCCTATCCGTAATACTACGGGGGATTTCCGGGCGGCTCTATGGCCGCTTTTCCCTTGAAAATCGCCCCGAAACACAACACTAAAATCTGTTATCCGTCTATTGCGGCTGTTACGGCTGAAATGGGCGGATTTTTGTTTAAGGAGGCACCATGCCGAGAATGCCGAAAAAGAGGAAGCTGGAACTGTCTTTCTTCCTCAATGAACGGGGGCGGGTAACGTACAACGACCTTTGCCGGAAATGCCAGCGTACTTGCAAGCAGAGTTTCCGGGCGGTCATTGTGGACTGCCCCCATTATCTTTCCAAACGCTCAAAACGAAAAGTAAAGGAGGACACCGATTGAATGGAAGTTGAATTTATGACCGCAGACACCCCCTTGCCGCCCTGTATGCCGCTGCCGAGAGCCATGCTGCGGCTCCCGATCAGCAGCACCGCCAAGGTCATGTACGCCCGGATGTTGGATATTGTTTTTGTATCCGGCATAGAGGACACCAATGGGATTTTATTTATCCATTTCCCCATCGTGGAACTGGCGGCGGCACTTGCCCGCAGCACCATGACCGTGAAGCGTTCCCTGAATGAATTGGAGGACGCCGGACTGATACTGCGAGTGCGTCAGGGCTTCGGGGAACCCAACAAGATATATGTACTCATTCCGAAAAAGGAGGACAGCCGCCTATGAATGAAAAGCTGGAAGCACTCAATCAGGAGATAGAGAAAACGGAAAAGAAGCTGCAGAGGGCGCAGCATGAAGAAAAGATGTTGGAACACCAGATAAAGACGCTGACACGGAAGGAACGGACGCACCGGCTTTGCACCAGAGCCGCCATGCTGGAAAGCTACCTTCCCCACCCGGAAGCCATCACGGATGAACAGGTCAGTTTGTTCTTGAAGCTGCTGTTCCACAAAGACAGCACCCGTCAGCTCATGGAAAAAGTATTTGCCGGTAACGGTAATTTTCAGGGAGAGGACGCAGGCCGGAAACGGCCATGATTGCTTTCAGAGCCGCAGCCCGTGGACTGCCCCTCTGAAAGAGGGCGCAACTATACACCACCTGAAGGTAGTGTGTTGCGCCCTGCCGGGGCTTCCTGCGGAAAGCGGATGATTGCCCGCAGCGTTCCGGCTCCAGCCAATCATCACAGGGGAAGCTACACTTCCCCTGCGCTGGCTGCCGCCAGCTACCCCTTTGTGGACTTGCCGCCCGGAAACACCTTGCGCTGCAAGCTGTTCCCGTTCAGCAAGTTTATTCAAATCCAATCACAATTACATTTTTCAAGATTATTTTCAAACCGTCTCATTGCATGGAGTAGTCTACTCCACTATAATTAAGGCAGGAGGTGTTGAGAAATGGCGAATGAAGATAAAAAAGATTTTAATGCCATGCTACACGATAGCAAGGATATGCCTAAATTTCAGACCATTACCGACCAGAAAAGCATTGAGAAATATGGCGGAAGCAGAATGTATTTTGCCCCGCCAATCGATTATGACAAGGTAATGAAACTAATTCCTTATGGCAAAGTAATTACTGTCGGAAAAATCCGTGAATATTTTGCTGAACTGAATGGAGCGGATTTCACAGAGCCTATTACAGCAGGAATTTTTGTATCTATTGCAGCATGGGCGAGTTACCAGCGTTCCGAAGATGAAACCCCGTATTGGCGAACCTTAAAGGCAAACGGGGAATTGAACGCAAAATATCCCGGCGGTATAGAAGCACAAAAGGAAAAACTGGAAGCAGAAGGCCACACAATTATTCAGAAAGGACGCACAAATATAAAGTATTTCGTAAAGGACTATGAAAGCGTTCTTTTTGATTTGAGATAGGAATTTTGAGTTGTAAAATATCCCATCATCGGGCCAACCTGACCCGAACTTTCAAAACTGAATACCAGCCGCCCACCGGCGGCACCACCGAGCAGGAAATCTTGAAACAGGTTCCCTGCTCTTTTTTTGCCCGGACGCCGGGAGAAAGGAGGACACGACTTGCCATGCCCGCACTTTGATGTGAAAATCATCCAGCGCAGCAAGCGCCAGTCAGCCGTTGCGTCTGCCGCCTACCAGAGCGGGGAACGGCTGTTTTCCGAATACGACCAGAAACAGAAATACTATTCCCATAAAAGCGAAATCGTCCACACCGAAATCATGCTGCCGCCCCATGCCCCGCCGGAGTACGCAGACCGGAATACCTTGTGGAACGCCGCCGAAGCCATCGAAAAACAATGGAACTCCCAGCTTGCCCGGAGGTTCGTGCTTGCCATACCGAGGGAACTTCCCCGGTCACAGTACGCCGACCTTATCCGGGACTACTGCCGGGAGTTTTTCGTTTCCAAGGGCATGATTGCCGATTTTGCCATCCATGACAAGGGGGACGGAAATCCCCACGCCCACATCCTTCTTACCATGCGGGCGATGGACGAACAGGGCAAGTGGCTTCCCAAGAGCCGGAAGGTCTACGACCTTGACGAGAATGGCGAGCGTATCCGGCTTGCGTCCGGCAGATGGAAAAGCCACAAGGAGGATACCGTGGACTGGAACGACCAGAAGTACGCTGAGATATGGCGGCAGGGCTGGGCTGACACAGCGAACCGCTATCTGGAAGCCATCGGCAGCCCGGAGCGCCTTGACCTTCGCTCCTATGTCCGACAGGGGATTGATAAAATCCCCACTGTCCACATGGGGCCAGCGGTCAGCCAGTTGGAGAAAAAAGGCATACAGACCAACATCGGCAACCTGAACCGGGACATCAAAGCCGCCAATTCCCTCATGCAGTCTATCCGGCAGATGGTACGCAGCTTAAAGGGCTGGCTGTCCGGCCTGAAAGAGAAAAAGGCGGCGCTGCTGGAAGCGCTGGAACAGGCAAAGGAGCCGACCATCCCCGAACTGCTTTCCCGGTATCTGGATAAACGGAGCGAGGAACGTACCGGCTGGACTTCCAAGGGGAAGTTAAAAGGAACCGTTGGCGATTTCAACAAGGTTATGGAAGCCCTTGACTTCCTGCGGCAGAAAGAGATTTCCACCGTAGAGAGCCTTGACGCCTATCTGGATGAAGCCAGCGCACAGGCCGTTTCCATCCGTGAGGAAATCAGGCCGATGGAGAAACGTGTGAAAGAGATTGACCGGCTGCTTTTCCATATCGGGAACTTTGAAGCAAACAAGCCGGTTCATGCGAAATATGCCGCTATCCGCTGGAAGAAACCCAAGGAGAAATTTGCCGCCGACCATAAGGAGGAACTGGACGCCTACAACGCTGCCCTGCGGTATTTCAAAGTTCACCTTGATGGGGCGAAGTACAGCACAAAGAAGCTGGCCGGGGAACAGGCACAGCTTTCAGAGAATATCGCTTCCAAGACGGAAGCGCTGACTGCCGTACAGGAGGATGTAAAGATTTTGCGGGATGTGCGCCACTGGCTCAATCAGGTTTTACCATCCGAGCAGTACCGCCAGACCGCAGAGCCGGGAAAGAAACCGTCCATCCAGCAGGCGGTCAAAGGCCGGGAGCAGCGTATCCGGGAGGAACAGGCAGAGAAACACCAGCAGCCCCGCCGCCAGCAAAAACAGGATATGGAACTTTAACCAATCAGGCGCTTGCCATTTTCCCCGTGAGAATGACAGGCGCTTTTTCTATTTTCAGGAGGATTTGCCTATTGAATGTATTTGAAGCCGTGAAACAGTCTGTTACCACCCGGCAGGCTGCCGAGCATTACGGTATCCTGGTAGGGAGAAACGGGATGTGCGTCTGCCCCTTCCATGACGATAAAAACCCCAGCATGAAGGTTGACCGGCGCTTCCATTGCTTCGGCTGTCAGGCAGACGGGGATGTGATTGACTTTGTTTCCCGTCTGGAAAACGTCAGCCCCAGGGAAGCCGCCCTCATGCTGGCGCAGGACTTCTCCATCCCCTATGAGGATAAGGAGCCACCAAGCAGGAGCCGCCCGAAGCGAAATCCCCGGAAGGAAAGCCCGGAACAGCAATTTAAGCGCATGGAGCGATATTGCTTCCGGGTACTGTCCGACTATCACAATCTGCTGCGCCGCTGGAAGTGGGACTATGCCCCCAAGACGCCGGAGGAAGAATGGCATCCGCTTTTCGTGGAAGCCTTGCAGAAACAATCCCATGTGGAATATCTGCTGGATGTGCTGCTGTTCTCCGACATAGGGGAACGGGCTGCCCTGATTACCAGCTACGGAAAGGAAGTGAGGAACCTTGAGCGGAGAATGGCAGACCTTGCCGCCCGAACTGCGGCAGGCCGTGACGGACACCATCGAAGCCGCACCCCCGCCCCGGAGCGTTGAGGAAGTCAAGGCCATGCTGGAGGGCACCGAGAAAGGCGGCGTGCGGAACAGTATCCACAACTGCCTGACCGTGTTCCAGTATGACCCCATTCTTTCCGGGGCGGTTGCAAAAAATCTCCTGACCGAGCGTATTGACCTTCTAAAGCCCATCGGCAGGAAACGCAGAACCGGCAGCAAGGCCATGACCGACACGGACATGAAATATATCCGGCTGTATCTGGAAGATACCTACGGCCTGACAAGCGAGAAAAAGATAGCAGACGCCGCTGATCTGGCCGCAGACGCCAACAGCTACCATCCCATCCGGGACTACCTGAACGGCCTTGTCTGGGACGGGAAAGAGCGTATCCGCTACTGCCTGCGTCACTTTCTGGGAGCCGACACAGACAACTTCACTTACCATTCCCTGCGGCTGTTCCTGCTGGGAGCCATCCACCGGGCTTTCTGCCCCGGCTGTAAGTTTGAGGTCATGCTCTGTCTGGTTGGCGGTCAGGGAGCCGGGAAATCCACCTTCTTCCGGCTGCTGGCCGTAAAAGACGAGTGGTTTTCCGATGATTTGCGGAAGTTGGACGATGATAACGTGTACCGCAAGCTACAAGGCCACTGGATAATTGAAATGTCGGAGATGATTGCCACCGCAAACGCCAAGAGCATAGAGGAAATCAAGTCATTTTTAAGCCGCCAGAAGGAGGTCTATAAAATCCCCTACGAAACCCACCCGGAGGACAGGCTGCGGCAATGCGTGTTCGGCGGGACTTCCAATGCGCTGGACTTCCTGCCCCTTGACCGTTCCGGGAACCGGCGCTTCCTGCCGGTCATGGTCTACCCCGGACAGGCCGAGATACACATTTTGGACGATGAAGCCGCTTCCAGAGCCTATATTGAACAGGTATGGGCGGAAGCCATGACAACCTACAAAAGTGGCGATTTTAAGCTGTCTTTTACGCCCGAAATGATACAGTACCTCAAAGAACACCAGCGGGATTTCATGCCGGAGGACACCAAGGCCGGGATGATACAGGCATACCTTGACCGCTACACTGGCAGCGCCGTATGCTCCAAGCAGCTTTTCAAAGAAGCCCTGAACCACCCCTTTGACGAGCCGAAGCAATGGGAAATCCGGGAGGTCAATGACATCATGAACCACTGTATCACGGGATGGAAGTATTTCTCCAATCCCCGGATATTTGAAGGATACGGCAGGCAGAAGGGCTGGGAACAGGAAGCCCCGGCAACGGGCGCTGACAACGGACGTGAAAAAACGCCGGACGGATTTGTGGAAGTCACGGAGCAGATGGAACTTCCCTTCTGAAATATCCGGGAAAATCACAGCCGGTTGCCGACCCCGTTGCTATCCCGTTGCCGAGCCGGTTGCCGGGAAAAAGCCCGTAACTGCGGGCTTTTCTCCCCTCTGACAACCAAAGCAACAGAAAAATAAAAGAAAAAGTAAATAAACAATAACCCGCCAGACAGAGATTGTTTTCGAGGTTTTTTGAAGCCCGTTGCCAGACTTCGTTGCCGACCCTCTCCTGTCTGGCTTATTTCATTTATGGAGGTAACTGCCTATGGCAAAAAACAAAACTGAAATCCATGTCACAACGGTATTTGACGGCGAACTGGACGCTACGGACGTTTTCGTGAGCCTGATTGCACAGAAATACAGCCAGAGAAATGATAAAGAATATCTTGCGAAAAAGCAAGATTTAGAGTATAATAAAGACAAGGTTCAGCATGACCGTGTTCCGTCTGGATTGTGCGGGTAAACGGTTATGATGAACGGAATGGAATATACAGGCATGGACGCAATACTGGCGGGCAGCTTCCGGGCGGCTATTTATTGCAGGCTTTCCAAGGACGATGACCTTGACGGGGAGAGCGCCAGCATTGCAAACCAGCGGGATATGCTGGAAAACTACTGCGAGAAGCAGGGATGGGAGGTTGTTGCAGTCTATCAGGACGATGGCTACACGGGGCTGAACATGGAGCGCCCCGACCTGAAACGGATGTTGAAAGCCATCGAGCGCAGGCAGGCCAACCTTGTGATAACGAAAGATTTATCGAGGTTAGGCAGGAATTATTTGCAGACCGGCTTCCTGATTGAAGATTTCTTCCCCCGCCACGGCGTGCGCTATATCGCCATGAATGACGGTATCGACACCATGCGGGACAACAACGACATTGCGCCGTTCAAGAACATCCTCAACGAGATGTACAGCAAGGACATTTCCAAGAAGGTTCATTCCTCTTATCTGCTGAAAGCGCAGAAAGGCCAGTTTACCGGCTGCCTTGCCCCCTTCGGCTACCAGAAAGACCCGGAGGACAAAAACCACCTGCTGATTGACGAGGAAACGGCACCCATTGTCCGGCGTCTGTTTGCGTGGGCGCTGGAAGGACACGGCCCCAACTACATCCGGCGCAGGCTGGAAGAAGAAAAAATCCCCTGCCCGACCTACTGGAACCGGGTACGGGGGCTGCGGAACGTGTCAACCAAGTGGGAAAAGAAAGACCCGGTAAATGGGCGGTATATCTGGGACTTTACCGTGATTAAGGACATCCTGATGAATCCCGTCTATACCGGCGCTATCGCTTCCCAGAAGAAGGAATACCGCTTCAAAATCGGCACCATCGGGGAGAAGAAGCCGGAGGAATGGATTGTCGTGGAGAACCAGCATGAGCCGCTTGTTGACCGCAAGACCTTTGACATCGTGCAGCGCAAGCTGAAATCCCGGCAGCGCCCCCGCCAGACCGGGGAAATCAGCCTGTTTGCGGGGCTTATCAAATGCGGCGAGTGCGGGAAGTCGCTGACTATCCGCTACACCAACGAGAAGCACCCGAAGCAGATTTATTCCTGTAAGACCTACAATGCCTACGGGAAACAGCACTGTTCCCAGCACCGGGTTGAGTACGACACCCTGTACCGGCTTGTACTGAACAAAATCCGGGAGTGTGCCAGAGCCGCCCTGATGGACGGGGAAGCCGTTGCCGGGAAGCTGTCCGACACCTGCGAAGCCGAGCAGAAAGGCCAGCGGGAAGCGTTGGAACGCTCCCTTGCCAAAGACGAGGAACGGATTGACGTTCTGGAAAAGATGGTTCTGCGGCTGTATGAGGATATGGTTGCCGGACGTATCAGCGAAGCAAACTTCAATCTGCTGATGGAAAAGACGCAGAAGGAACAGGCCGAGTTGAAGGCGAGGGTTGAGGAAGGCCGGAAGAAGCTGGCCGATGAAATCCGGCTTGCGTATGACGCCCGCCAGTGGGTAGAAGCCATTCAGGAATACGCCGACATCACGGAACTGGACGCAGCTACCCTTAATCGCCTGATTAAAGAAATCGTTGTCCATGAGAGCATAGACAGCGATAAAACAAGACACATTTCTATCGAAATTCATTTTAATCTCAAACCCCTCCCGGAAGTGGAGCAGGTCACAGCCTGACCTGCCCCGCCGGGGCGGTTCTAAAAAAACTCCATAGATATTTCTTGACACGCCGCCGCCCGCCATCGAGCCGGTTTCCTACACCTATTTGGGTATGAAACAGCTCATGGCTGGCGGCGGCATCATCCTGCTGGGCACCACCCTGATCCCCCTGCTGTCCGGCCTGTTTTAAGGTAGCGGCCTATGGATTTTCTCACCGACTGGCTTACAGACTGGCTCAAAGAGCTGCTGATTGGCGGAATCATGGGGAACCTTGAGGGGCTCACCGATTACGTCAACGCCCAGGTCGGGGAGATCGCGGTACAAGTGGGGACTACCCCGGCGGCGTGGAACGCCGGGGTTTTCTCCCTTATACGCCAGCTTTCCGAAACGGTGATCTTACCGATTGCCGGTCTGGTGCTGACCTTTGTTGCCACCTATGAGCTCATACAGATGCTTTTGGAAAAAAACAATATGCACGAGTTTGATGTGGCGAATATCTACAAATGGATGTTCAAAACGGCTTGTGCCATCCTTATTCTGTCCAACACTTTTAATATTGTAATGGCGGTGTTCGACGTGTCGCAGTCCGTGATCGCCCAGGCGGGCGGGCTCATCCAGGGCTCTACGGACATCACGCCGGATATGTTGGCGGAACTGGAAACCACCCTGGAGGGGATGGATTTAGGGCCGCTTTTGGGCCTGTGGCTCCAATCTTCTATCATTGGCGTTACCATGTGGGCGCTGGGCATTGTCATTTTTGTTTTGGTGTATGGCAGAATGTTGGAAATTTATATCCTGACCAGTTTGGCTCCCATCCCCATGGCAACGATCTCCAACCGGGAGGTGGGGCAAATGGGCCAGAACTATCTTCGTTCCCTGTTCGCTGTGGGCTTTCAAGGGATGCTCATTCTGGTATGCGTTGCCATTTACGCGGTGCTGATCCAGGGGATTGCCACAGGCGGCGACCCCATCGGCGCGATTTGGGGCATTGTGGGATATACTGTCCTGCTCTGCTTTATGTTGTTCAAAACGGGCTCGATTGCCCGCAGTATCTTTAACGCACATTGAGAAAGGGGTGTTATATGCCGAGAAGATATGGGCCGGATGGAACGGCCCTGTGGAATGGAAAAGCCCCGGAGGAATTTACCGAGGCGGATGTGTACTGTTTTATGGCAGAAACGGAGGACGTTTTACAAAAGCGTGAATTACTGGGCGGCAGGGATGACGCAAAGACGATTGCCCAGCAGTTAGCTGAGGGACGGGCGCAGGCCGCCCGTGAAAACGCCGCCCGGCCCACCCCGGCAAAGGGCAAGGAGGCCAGGGATGACCGATAAGGCAACCTCTGGACAAAGTGTCCAGAAGTCCCCGGAGGGGCTGTTCCTGCAAGACGGCATTGAGGGCCTGCACTCCCTGCCCCGTCATTCCGTGGATATGCTCTTGACCGATCCGCCCTATGGCACCACCCGGAACTTTTGGGATGTGCCCCTGCCGCTCCCTGAACTGTGGGAGGCGGTAAAATGGGCGGTCAAGCCGGAGGGCGCGGTGCTGTTCTTTGCCCAATGTCCCTATGACAAGGTGCTGGGGGCATCCAACCTGTCCATGCTCCGCTATGAGTGGGTATGGTACAAAAGCCGCTGCACCGGATTTCTCAACGCAAGGCGGGCTCCGCTAAAAAAGACGGAGAATATTCTGGTGTTCTATCAGAAACTTCCGCTTTACAATCCGCAGTTTGAGCAGGGCAAGCCCTACAAGAAAATTGCGGGCAACCGTGGGAACAGCACCAACTACGGGAAATTTACCCGTTCCGGCAGCGGCTCGGAGGACGGCCTGCGCTATCCCGGAAACGTGCTTGCCTTTCCAGCCGTCCAACGCACCGTCCACCCCACGCAAAAGCCGGTAGAGCTGTGCGAGTATTTCATCAAGACCTATACCCGGCCCGGCGAGGTGGTGGCGGACATCTGCGCGGGCTCTGCTACAACGGCGGTGGCCGCCCTCAACACAGGCCGCCGCTTTATTTGTTTTGAAACCGTCCCGGCCTACTATGCCGCCGCTACGGAGCGCATCCGTCTGGCGCGGGCGGCGGTGGAGGCCGGGGAGAAAGGAGTGTAACCATCGAGAAGTATTCTATCATTTACGCCGACCCGCCCTGGCGGTATTCCGCAAAAAAGGTACAGGGAGCGGCGGAAAACCATTATCCCACCATGGGGATCAACGAGCTATGCGCGTTGCCTGTGGCCGATCTTGCGGCCCCGGACAGCGCGCTTTTTTTGTGGGCTACCTTTCCCCAGCTCCCGGAGGCCCTGCGGCTGATTGAAGCGTGGGGATTTACCTACAAAAGCGTGGCGTTTGTGTGGCTCAAGAAAAACCGAAAGGCCGACAGTTGGTTTTATGGCCTGGGCTTCTGGACAAGGGGGAACGCGGAGGTGTGCCTGCTGGCAACACGGGGACACCCGAAACGGCAGGCGGCAAATGTCCATCAGTTTATCATTTCCCCCATACAGGAACACAGTCGCAAACCGGAGGAGGCCCGTGAAAAGATCGTGGCCCTGATGGGCGACCTGCCCAGAGTGGAGCTGTTTGCAAGGCAGACGCCGCCCGGCTGGGATGTGTGGGGCAACGAGGTGGAAAGCACCGTCCCGGACTTCTGGACAAAGTGTCCAGAGGTGGGCCTGTGAGTGCGCTTACCCTGGGGAGCCTGTTCGATGGGATCGGCGTGTTTCCCCTGGCAGCGTCACGGTGCGGTATCCGTCCCCTGTGGGCCAGCGAGATCGAGGCCGCCCCTATCTCCATCACCCGGCGGCATTTCCCGGACATGGCCCACCTGGGGGACATCACCAAACTGGACGGCGGGGCCGTCCCGCCCGTCCATGTGCTGACCTTTGGCTCCCCTTGTCAAAATCTTTCACAGATTGGCAGGCGGGAGGGGCTGGATGGGGCCAAATCCGGCCTGTTCTTCCACGCCATCCGTATCATTCAAGAAATGAGAAAGGCCACCAATGATCTATATCCAGTTATCACTATTTGGGAAAACGTCATGGGAGCGTTTTCTTCAAATGACCGGATGGACTTTAGAGCCGTGCTATCCGCTTTCACAGACGCCGAAATTCCAATGCCTGCTTCGGGAAGATGGGCAAATGCCGGAATGGTGCGAGGGGGATGCCCCGATCTCGCATGGCGGCTCCTGGATGCCCAATACTGGGCAAGGCCCCGGCTGGCCCGGCGGCAGCGCGTCTTTCTCGTGGCAGATTTTAGAGGGCGGCGTGCTCCCGAAATACTGTTTAAGCCCCGGCCAATGCACCCACTTCCTCCGTCTGGCGGAGCGTGCCGGGTGCCCGCCCCCGGCGGAGATCGAGGCCCTTTTCTTGAAGCAGGGGGGCGAATACCCATCGTCCGACCCTTTCAAGGATTCCGTATGCGGGGAGCCGCAAAAGGCGGACAGCACACCGCGTTCCGAAACAGCTTTGGATTACCAACTGACCCTTTTCCCACCCTGCTGGCTGGAACAGTAACGCCCTTTGCCTTTTGGTATGAGGACGATCCGGCGGGCGGCTGTGTGCGTTTTCCCACAGAATTGGAGTGTGAGCGGCTGATGGGCTTGCCGGAGGGCTGGACAAAATACGGTGCGGACGGCAACGAGATCAGCGCCGCCAGCCGCTATAAGGCCCTGGGCAACGCTATCGCCTTACCCTGTGCGGAGTACATTATGGCGGGGATCGCGGAAGTGCTGCGCTGAGATACCCCGGACTTCTGGACAAAGTGTCCAGAGGTGGCCGGGCCGGAAAGGAAGTGAGCAAAATTCCCTATGTAAATGTTCCAAACGATTTGTCAAAGGTCAAGACCAAACTGGCCTTTAACCTGACGAAACGCCAGCTTGTGTGCTTCGGGATCGCGGCGGCGGTGGGCATCCCCACCTATCTGCTGGCCCGGAGCACCATCGGCAATACCGGGGCCATGTTCCTGATGATGGCCGTGGCGCTCCCGGCGTTTCTGCTGGCGATGTATGAAAAAGACGGGCTCCCGCTGGAAAAGGTGGTGGGAAACATCATCCGGGCCCGTTTCCTGCGGCCTGGGATCAGGCCCTATCAGACGCAGAATATTTACGCCCCGTTTACCCAGCGGGGCGCTGCGGGAAAGGAGGATGCGATTGAAAACAGCAAAAAACCAAAAGCGCGGCCCCGGAAAGGCCACTAAACGGAAAGCGGCCCTGTCCGCCCAGCAGACGATCCCTTATCTGGTGATGCACCCGGACGGAGTGTGCCAGCTCCCCGGTGGGCTCTATACAAAGACAGTGGAATATGAGGACATCAACTATTCGGTGGCAAGCACCGAGGATCAGACGGCGATTTTCGGCGGCTGGAGCTCGTTCCTCAACTACTTTGATACCTCGCTGCCGTTCCAGCTTTCCTTTATCAACCGCCGATCTCGTTCCCGGAGCAAGTACAAGGTCAATATCCCCCCGGCCCAGGATGACTTCAACAGCGTCCGGGCTGAATTTACCGGGATGCTGAAAAACCAGATTGCCAAAAGCAACAATGGCATTGAACGCTCCAAATATATCACCTTTGGGCTCCCCGCCGACGGGATTGGGGAGGCCCGGCCCCGGCTGGAACGGGTGGAAGCTGATGTGACAGGCAACCTCAAACGGCTTGGGGTGCCATCGGAGTCCCTGGACGGGCGGGAACGTCTGGCCCTGCTCCACGGGCAGATGCACCCCGGCAGCCGGGAGGCGTTCTGCTTCTCCTGGCAGGATATTACCAAAACGGGCATGGGTACAAAGGACTATATCGCCCCGGACAGCTTTGACTTCAGGCAGTCCCGGACATTCCGGGTGGGCCAGTATTGGGGCGCGGCGTCCTATTTGCAGATTTTAGCGTCCGAGCTCTCGGATAAGCTGCTGTCGGAAATCCTGGAGCTGGATGCGGAGCTGACAGTCACTATGCACGTCCAGACGGTGGATCAGTTAAAGGCCATTAAGACCGTCAAGGGCAAGCTCTCCGACATCGGCAAAATGAAAGTGGAGGAACAAAGAAAGGCGGTGCGGGCCGGGTACGATCCCGACATCCTCCCGCCCGACCTCATTACATTCAGCAAGGACGCGGCGGAACTGCTGGCCGACCTGCAATCCCGCAACGAGCGGATGTTCCTGCTGACCTTTACGGTGGTGAACCTTGCCCCCACCCGGCAGCGGCTGGAAAACGACGTGTTTACCGTGGGAGGCATCGCGCAGAAATACAACTGCGCCCTAAAACGGCTGGACTGGCAGCAGGAACAGGGGTTTGTTTCCTCCCTGGCCCTGGGGTATAACGAGGTGGAGATCCAGCGGGGCATGACCACCAGCTCCACAGCGATTTTCATTCCCTTTATGACCAGGGAGCTCCGCATGGCCGGGCCGTCCCTCTACTATGGCATGAACGCCCTTTCCCACAATGTCATCATGGCTGACCGCAAAAAGCTGAAATCAGCCAACGGGCTCTACCTGGGCTCGACTGGTTCGGGAAAATCCTTTGCCGCAAAACGGGAGCTCTTAAATGTGTTCCTCACCATCCCAAAGGATCGGATTCTGATTGTCGATCCCATGGGCGAATACGCGCCCCTGGTGCGGAGGCTGGGCGGGCAGGTGATCGAGATCGCCCCCGGCTCTCCCAGCCACATTAACCCCATGGACATCCAGCTTGACCTGGACGATGACGAAAGCCCGCTTTCCATGAAAGCGGATTTTTTGTTGTCCCTGTGCGAGCTGGTGGTGGGCGGCAAGGACGGATTGCAGCCCATTGAAAAGACGGTGATTGACCGCTGTGTACGGCTCATTTACCGGGATATGGCCCTGGGGCTGGAAACGGCCAAAACACCCTTGCTCCAGGACTTGTACGAGGAGCTTTTGAAACAGCCGGAGCCGGAGGCCCGCCGTGTGGCAACCGCTCTGGAGCTCTACTGCACCGGCTCCCTCAACCTCTTTAACCACCCCACCAACGTGGACTTGACCGCCCGCGTGGTGTGTATCGTGTTGAAAGGGCTGGGGGAAAACCTGCGGAAGATCGCCATGCACATCACCAACGATTTTGTAACTTCGGCGGTCAATGTGAACTTCCACAACGGCATTTCTACCTGGTGCTATTTTGACGAGTTCCATATCCTTTTGCGGGACGCGCTGACCGCCAGCTATTTTGTGGCCGTCTGGAAGATGCTCCGCAAAAAGGGCTGCGTTCCCTCGGCCCTGACGCAGAATGTGAAAGACCTGCTTGCCAGCCGGGAGATCGAGGCCATTCTGGACAACACGGATTTTATGATCCTGCTGGCCCAGGCCCAAAGTGACCGGGCGATCCTGGCAAAGCAGCTTGGTATTTCCGAGCACCAGCTTTCCTACATCACCCATTCCAACGCGGGCGAGGGGCTGCTGTTTTATGGGGATGTGACCATCCCATTTGTGGATCGGTTTCCCAAGGGGGAGATCTACAACCTGCTCACCACCCGCCCGGAGGACTTGAAGCATGAAGCAAGAAACGAATAAAACGGCAGGCCCGGAGGCCGGGGGTACTTCTGGACAAAGTGTCCATAGGTCGAAATTCCGCCAGAAAAGCCAGCAGGAACAGACCGCCGCCAGCAAGCTCCGCATGGAAAAGCGCGGGGAAAAGCTGGAACAGGCAAAGGATAAGCTGGCAAAACAGAAGCCGCCCAAAAAGCCCGGCCCGGTGCGGCGGGTAGGCCGGGCCGCTGGCGGCACCGTCCATGGCTTCGTACATGGGAAAATTTTTGAAGTGGAGCAGGAGAACGTCGGCACCGAGGGGGCCCACCGCTCCGAGCTGGTGGGCGAGTCCGGCCTGCGGCATGGCAAGCGGTTTGTGCAAAAGAAAATCCGGCAGCACCCGGCAAAGACTGTCCAGCGGGCCGAGTCCAAGTATGTTAAGGCTACGGCGGACTATCACTTCCGCATGGCCGCCCAGGAGCACCCGGAAATGTCCGGCAATTCTGTTTCCCAGATGTGGCGCAAGCACCGCCTGAAAAAGCAGTATCAAAAGCGGGCGCGGGAGGCGGCAAAGACGGGAGCGGCAAGCGCCGCCAAAAAGACCGCCGCCGCTACGGAAAAGGCCGGGGCGAAAATCGCAGGCTTTGTGAAGCGGCATCCCGTGGGGGTGTTGCTGGCCCTGGCCTGTGTGCTCCTGCTCTTTATGATGCAGTCCTGCTCGTCCTCTCTGGTGACGCTTGGCAACGCCGGGGCAGGCGCAGTGGGAGCGACCACCTACCCGTCCCAGGACGAGGAAATGCTGGCGGCGGAGGCTGCCTATTCCGGCATGGAGGCCGAGCTGCAAAACTATCTGGACAGCTACGAAAGCACCCACGACTATGACGAGTACCATTTTGACCTGGATGAAATCGAGCACGATCCCTATGTGCTGATCTCCATTCTGTCGGTGCTCCATGAGGGGGCATGGACGGCGGATCAGGTACAGGGGACGCTGGAAAACCTTTTTGACCGCCAGTACATTCTCACCGAGGATGTGGTGGTGGAGGTTCGGTATCGGACAGAAAGCCGGACGGACAGCGAGGGCAGTTCCTACACAGTGGAGGTGCCCTACAATTACTACATCTGCTATGTCACGCTGGAAAACAAAAACCTTTCCCATCTGCCCCTGGAAATAATGGGCGAGGAACAGATGGCCCGGTACTCCCTCTATATGTCCACCCTGGGGAACAGGCCCGATCTGTTCCCGGAGTCAGCCTATGTGGGAAAATACATCACAAACCCGCCCGCTGACTATGACGTGCCGAAGGAATATCTGGACGATGAAACCTTTGCGGCCATTTTGGGCGAGGCGGAGAAATACCTGGGCTATCCCTATGTGTGGGGCGGCAGCTCTCCGGCCATGTCCTTTGACTGCTCCGGCTTTGTGTCCTGGGTGATCAATCATTCCGGCTGGAATGTAGGCCGCCTGGGAGCCCAGGGGCTCTATAACATCTGCACCCCCACCAGCGCACCTCGCCCCGGCGATCTGGTGTTCTTTGTCGGCACCTATGACACGGCGGGCGTGTCCCATTGTGGGATTTATGTTGGGGACAATATGATGATCCATTGTGGTGATCCCATCAGTTACGCGAACCTGAACACAAGCTACTGGCAATCTCATTTTTACGCCTACGGGCGTTTACCATGATTGGAGGTATTCTATGGCGGCAAGCAAGAGCCAAAAAATCCAGGCCGAGATTGATAAGGTCAAGGTCAAAATCAGCGAACAGCAGGCCCGGCTGAAAGAGCTGGAACAAAAGCACCGGGAGGCGGAAAACGAGGAGATCGTGGACATTGTGCGGGGCATGAGCGTTTCCCTGGAGGAGCTGCCCCTGGTACTCCAGCGGCTCCGGGACGGCGGCACCTCTGGACAAAGTGTCCAGAAGTCGGAGCCTGCGGAAAAGGAGGAAAATTGAATATGAAACGATGGAAGTCTTTGACGGCGGCGCTTTGCGCCGTCGTTCTTTTATGCGGTTTTAGCGTCCCGGCGTATGCTTACGCGGACGGCGGCGAGGGCGCGGACTACGGCGATTCCACCATGACAGAGGAAACTCCCGCCCCGGAGCCCACCATTGAGCCCGGCGAGGGCTTTTCCGAAGAGGGCAACCTTGTGACCTGCGATCTGCTCTATGACGAGCACACCAACAAGCAGTTCATTACCGTCCAGACCAGCGGCGGCAACACGTTCTATATCGTCATTGACTATGACAAGCCCGTGGACGAAGAGGGCGAGCAATACGAAACCTATTTTCTGAATGTGGTGGACGAGGCCGACCTGCTGGCTGCGGCGGAGGCTGCCGGGGTGGAACAAGCGGTGTGCTCCTGCTCTGAAAAATGCGCGGCGGGGGCCGTCAATACGGATTGTGCTGTCTGCTCTGTCAATATAAGCAAGTGCGTGGGCATTGAGCCGGAGCCCACAGAAACCGAGGAGCCCGCCCCGGAGGAGGCCGAGCCGGAAACGGGCGGCAACGCGGGGATGCTCCTGGCGGTGCTGGCCGTGGCCCTGGTGGGCGGCGGAGCGGCGTTTTATTTCAAGGTGCTGCGCCCCAAACAACAGCAGGCTGGCGAGCCGGAGGATGACTACGGCGAGGAGGACTATGAGGACGATGGCCCGCCCTGGGACGAGGACGAGGAAAACAGCGAGGAGGACGAGGAGTGAATTTCACAAATAACCCCTATGAAAAAATGATGAAGCAGCGCCCCCGGCCTACGGCCCCGGCTGTCCCGAAAGCGCCCAGGGGTTCCCGCTGCTCCGGCTGTCCCTACTGGCGAGGGATCGGCTGTGTGTCCTGTTACCGGGAGCTTTTGAAAACCTCTGGCGGGAGGTGAGGCGGTGGCCCGTGAACTGACACGCGAGGAAAAAAGGAAAATCCGCGCCCTGGTGACAAAGTGGTGCGCCAACTATGATAAGGAATATGGGTGCCTGCCCCTGGAGTGTGAGTGCTATATGTTCGGCAAATGCTGGACGGGTGCTTACTGCCGCTATTTCCGGGAGGCCGTCCTGCCCCTTGATCCGGCGCTGGAGGCAGCCCTTTTGACCGAGGGGCCCAGGCCGGAGTTTAAGCCTTGCCCCATTTGCGGCAGGGCCGTCCCTCTGGATGGACGGCTGGCCTACTGCTCGGCGGCTTGTGCAAAGAAAGCCCACCGCCGCCAGCAACGGGAATATATGCAGAAGAAACGGAGCTGTGATGTTGACAATTAGCCCCTCAAAAACCCGCTTGTATCAAGGCTTTCCGGGGCCGCTTTGGGGGTAGGCTGTATGTTTCTATGGTCTGCCCCTGTTTTACCGAAATGCTGTCAACATCTTAACCCGTCACCTCTGGACAAAGCGTCCAGAGGTGACGGCACATCAAGGAGGTGTTATTCTGGAAGAAAATCAAGGCTATGTGATTCGCCGCACGATCCTGCTTGACAACAAGTGCGGCTTCGTACTGGGGGAAAACCCTAAAGCTCCTAACCCCTATGTGACATGGCAATTCAACGAGCAGGACGGACACCGGGACTTCTTTTGGGGCCATTACCACAACGAGCCGGATATGGCGGAACGGGATTTGCACAACCGGGCTGAGGACTATCAGCGGCGCTATCATGTGTTTGAGGTGGAACAGGCCCCGGACAAGGAAACCTACAAATACTACTCCACCCAGCGCCCCATCGACATCGGCACCTATCCCAAAAGCTATTTCAACCGCCCGCTTCACATGGATATATACCCCACCCGCCAGCAGGTGCCGGGTGAGGCGTTCCAGGCGTGGGGGGTGATCACCTATGCCCAGCCCCTGACGGATCGGGAAATGCAGGATTATGAGCTGCGGCCCTCCCGTGAAAATCTGGATATTCGGCGGCAGATGGACGCCCAGGCCCAGGTAGTAGGAAAATGGGAGGACGCTCACCATGCCCCGGAACAAAAGCGGCTGACCTGGCTTTATCCTGATTTCGGCAGTTATGCGGTGAAAGAATATGTTACCCCGGAGCAGTTGGCCGCCCGCGCCCATGGGGTGGAGCGTCAAGAGGCGGCCAAAGCTCACAAGCGGGAAAAAGGCAAACAGCCGATTGCCGAACAACTGAAAGCGGCCCAGCGGGAGGCCCAGGCTGACCGGGGCCAGGACATACCCAAACGGAGTGCCCCTGACCGGGGCGAACGATAGGACAAGGAGGATTCTATGGAAGAAAAATATAACCCTATGAAAAGCGCGGAGATCGCCACCGAGCACAACTACAATATGCTGGACGGGGTACTGAATAACCAGGACCCGCCCCCGGAACAGGAAAAGCCGCTGGACAAAGTAAAGGAGCCGCCTCGCCCCTATCGGAGCCGGGAGCGTGAGGAGCGGTGAACAAGAAGAAGCGCCGCCGCCCCATCCACCTGCACGTCATGGTGTCCGAGGAGGAGCTGGCGCTGATCCGGGAGCGCATGGCCGAGGCGGGCGTCCGCAACCTGGGGGCCTATGTGCGGAAAATGGCCCTCAACGGCTATGTGCTCCATGTTGACCTTTCCGACGTGCGGGAGCTGGTATCGCTCCAGCGGCGGTGCTCTAACAATCTAAATCAGGTGGCGATCCAGGCCAACACCTACGGCGGTATTTACCCGGAGGAGATCAAGGCGTTGCAGCGGGACTATGAAACTCTGTGGGAACCGCTGTCCGATCTGCTCAAAAAGCTGTCGGCGGTGGTGGAGCTTTAACCCTTGCCGGGGAGCGTCAAGCTCCCCGGCTGCCCCGGCTTCTGGACACTTTGTCCAGAAGTGGGCGCAAAAAAATGGGGACAAGACGGAGGGCTGCTCTCCGTTTTGTCCCTGCTTTCTTGCATCGCACATGAGATTATTTATTGCCTACCATTTCTTTCACAATCGCCGCGATATGCTCCAGCGAGGCGGCGTCCAGCTTTTTCATATCCTCAACCAGATCGGCAAGCTGAACGGGATAGGCGCTGCCATCATCAAAAAATTGCTGTGGCGTGATACCAAAGTATTCACAGATATAGAACAAACCCTGTAAAGACGGCAGGGCTTTCTTGTTCTCGATCTGATTGATATAGCTGTTGTTCTGGCCCAGCGACAACGACATATCACGGGCCGAAACATTCTTTTGCATCCGCAACTGTGCGATACGGTTTTGAGTAAATTCCTCGTACACGGGAACAACCCTCCCTTCTCGCATTATTGTATATCGTGCTTACCCGGAAAATACGATATGCCATCCTGTGTATTCCTTGACATACGATATTAAATCCTTTATCTTTGGAGTGTGCACAGGCTTAAATATTGCAGAAAGGAGAGGCTTTTTATGGCTGAAAAAACTTGTTGTGTTACAGGGCACCGGGACATTCCAGAGGCGCGGATCGCCTATGTGGAGCAGGAGCTCCGGCGTGAAGTGGAAGAAGCGATTGCGGAGGGCTATACCCGGTTTATTTCCGGTTTTGCCGAGGGGGTCGATCTCATGTTTGCGGCTATCGTGGCGGAACAGATGGAGCACCGCCCGGAGCTGTTCCTGGAGGCGGCTATCCCCTATGCGGGCCGCTTAAAAACAAAAAATCAGCAGTTTCAAAAACTGCTGCGGGCCTGCAAGGGCGTTAAGGTGGTGTGTCAGGAATATGCCCCCTCATGCTTTATGCAGCGCAACCGTTACATGGCCGGGGAGTCCCAGCGGGTGATCGCCGTGTATGACGGGCGGGAGCGCGGCGGGACATTGTTCACCATGCGGTATGCTCACTCCATAGGACGGGAGGTGCGGGAAATCAGAATATAGGCCGGTAAGCGCCGGGCCGGAGTCATCCTTGTTGGCCCCCTCCTGCGGAGTTATAATATACATATAGAGGCAAGTATCAAACTTTTGTAGGAGGTATGAACCATGCGTATCATTTTGAAAATCATCGCGGCTCCCTTTGTTCTGGCGCTGATGCTCATTGTGGCGGTGCTCTCGTTCCTCTCCTGCATAGCGGGGGCGGTGTGCTGGCTGGCGTGTACGGTTTTCGTCCTGCTGGCGGCCTGCGCCTTTTTCGCAGGGCTGCATACCGGGTGTATCGCCATGCTGGTGTTGGCGTTCCTTGTTTCCCCCTTTGGGCTCCCGGCCATCGGGCTTTGGCTGCTGGATCGTCTGTACGGGGCAAAATACGCCTTACAGGATTTTATGGTGAGCTGATGACCTCTGGACACTTTGTCCAGAAGTGCCGGGCGGCTGGGAAAATCCCAACCGCCCGATTTTCGTTTATGGGGAGGAGGTGAGCATACGGCCACAACGCGGTTAATGACCCATCATATCAGCAAGGGGGAAACCGTTGCCCAATCGCTGAAAGACCGTTTTGACTATGGACAGAACCCGGAGAAAACCCAGGGCGGCGAATTGATTTCCTCCTATGAGTGCGACCACCGTACCGCCGACGCCGAGTTTCTTCTGGCAAAGGCAAAGTACAAGGCTGTCACGGGCCGGGAACAGCGGCGGGATGCGGATGTGCTGTGCTATCAGATCCGGCAGTCCTTTCGCCCTGGTGAGATCACCCCGGAGGAGGCAAACCGGGTGGGCTATGAAACGGCCATGCGCTGGACAAAGGGAAAGCACGCCTTTTTTGTCGCCACCCACACAGACCGCCAGCACATCCACAATCATATTTATTACAATTCCACCACTCTGGACTATACCGGGAAATTCCGGGATTTTTTCAGATCGGCGGCAGCCCTGCGGCGGCTCTCTGACCGGGTATGCCTGGAGCATGACCTGTCCGTGATCCAAAACCCGAAGCTCCACAGCAAGGGCCGCTTTCTCCACTATGGACAATGGATCGGGGAGCGCCCGCCCTCGGCCAAACAGCGCGTGCGGCTGGCTGTCGTGGCAGCCCTGGGGAAACGCCCCGCCGACTTTGCGGCGTTCCTGCGGCTTATGGAGGAGTCCGGCTTTGCGGTGAAGCGTGGTCGGGGCGGTGTCATTTCCTTTCTTGCCCCTGGGCAGGATAAACCCACCCGCCTGCGCTCGTCCACCCTGGGCCCCGGCTTTGACCCGGAGGACATTCGGGCGGTGATTGCCGGAGAGCGTCCGATCCCGGAGCTGTCCCAGGAGGGCCCGCCCCCACCCCGGCGTGTCGATCTCATCATCGACATTCAAAACCGTTTGGCCCAGGGCAAAGGCCCGGCCTATGAGCGGTGGGCCAAAGTCTATAACATAAAGCAGATGGCCGCCGCGCTCCTGTATCTCCGGGAGCATGGGCTGACGGACTATGCGGCGCTGTCAGCCAGCACCGAGGCGGCGGTGGATCGGGCTCACAAACTGGCCGGGGAGCTGCGGGACACCGAGGCGGCGCTCTCCCACACGGCCCAGCTCATGGGTGCGGTGGTGCAGTACGCAAAGACGCGCCCGGTATTTGACGGCTACAAGGCGGCCCGGTATTCTAAAAAGTATCTGGCCCAGCATGAGGCGGAGCTTTCTGACTACCGGGCGGCAAAGGCCGCCATGAGCGACCTGCTGGGCGGTGCGAAGCTCCCGAAGATGGACGCGCTGAAAAAGCAGCGGCGGGAGCTGGCGGAAAAGAAAAAAGCCCTCTATGCGGAATACCGCAAGGCCCAGGCGGATATGCGGGAGGCCGTGGCGGTCAAGGGGAACATCGACTGTCTGCTCGGCCACACGGACGAGCGGAACAAGGCCCAGGAGCGATAGCGCCGGGGCCGCAGACAACAAGGACTTCTGGACAAAGTGTCCAGAAGTCCGGCGGGTTTGGGGAGCTCCCCAACAAGCATTTTTGCGGGGCCCCCGGCCACGCAAAATAGCAGGTGTGGGCACACCTGCCCTGCTTGCCGTTTCGTGCAGGCCCGGAAATGGGTGCAAAAAACGGAGGCGCGTGCTCTTTACGCATCCTCCGTCTCCTTAGCCGCTTTCATCGCTTGGATGGTGGCTTCTACAATTTTTAATTCTTTTTCGTCCAGGGAACCCAGCATGGCGTCAATCCGCTTTCTGCACTCGCTCCCTTTATTTTTGGACGGATAGAAGTATTGATCTACCGATATATCAAACATTGTTACCATCTGATAAAAGGTGTTGAGGCTGGGGTGTTGGCCGTCATTCTCATTATACATGATAGTGCGTGGAGCCCGGTCAACAATATAAGCCAGTTGCTCCTGCGTCATCCCGGCGGCTTCCCGTGCCCGCTTGATGGCGAGCCCTATATCGCGAAAATCAAATCGTCGTTCATCTCTCTCAATCTTCATAATATCACCTAATGTAATTTTACATTTCAGGTATCGTTATTTGAACGAGTGTATATTTCATAATACCGACTATTTAATTTCACTTTCCGATATTGAGCTTTGGACCGATGTAAAGTAGAATATATATTAAAGTTCCGATTTCTTTCCGCAAGTAAAATTGATAAATAATTGAAAGTTGAGTGCTACACTCAATTATTAGGAGGTGCGTAAAGTGGAATCAAAAATACTGATTGCTGATGATGAAAGCGACATTGTTTCTATGCTCGGCAGCTTTTTTGAAAGCAAGGGCTTTCGTGTCCTGCCCGCTTTCAATGGTGCAGAAGCACTAAAGCAAGTGGAAAAACAACCGGATATTATTTTGCTTGACATCAATATGCCCGGAACAGACGGGTTAGAAGTTTGCAAGCGTATCCGCGATCACATATCCTGCCCAATCCTTTTTTTGACTGCTCGAATCGAAGATACAGATAAGGTAAAAGGCTTTACTGTTGGTGGCGATGATTACATTGTGAAGCCCTTTTCACTTGTGGAACTTGAAGCGCGGGTGCGTGCTCATCTGCGCCGGGAGGCACGACACAATTTTGAAGCACAAGTCAAGTTTTCCGGTGATTTGACGATTGACTATTCAGAACGTTGCTTGTTCTTTGGTGATAAGCGTATCGGTCTTGCAAAAAAGGAATTTGATATTGTGGAACTGCTTTCTCAAAGTCCAGGACAGGTCTTTGATAAAGAACGGATTTATGAGCGTATTTGGGGTTATGACAGCGAGGGCGACAGCAGCGTTGTGGCAGAGCATATCCGCAGGATACGGACTAAAATTGCTGCATATACCGACCATATGTATGTTGAAACGGTTTGGGGGTGTGGATACAAATGGGTCAAGTAAATTGCCGCAAGCACTATTTATCTCTCCGAAAAAGCCTTGTTCTCTATGTAATTGCCTTTGTTGTACTCGCAGTCTTTCTATCCGTAACGACTTTTTCGATCTGTGGTAGTGCTGCCGAAGGTATCAGAGCATCTTATCCCCCGTCCGGCGAAAAATATTATTTGACGAATGAGCAGGGGGAACAGTTGGGTGACGGCGCTTACATCGGAATAGTGCCCGTCCCGATGTCTAAAGAGGACGAGCGTACCATTGCGCTACTGGAGAAACTTCCCATTGTTGCAACTCCTATCTATTCTGCATTCTGTATTATCGCTGCTGCGCTGCTGTTTTACAGAAACAGGCTGAAAAAGCCGCTTGCGGAACTGCGGACTGCTTCTGAAAAAATAGCGAACAATGACTTGGACTTTTCAATCGACTATGATAACAACGATGAATTGGGACAGCTTTGCGCGTCCTTTGAAATCATGCGGACAACCCTTGCGGACAATTTCTCTAAAATGTGGCGGCAAGTTGAAGAACGAAAAGCACTCAACGCCGCTTTTGCTCACGATTTGCGTACCCCTCTAACAGTACTAAAAGGCTATAACGAAATGCTGCAAACCAGCGACAATTCCCAAACGAGGGAAACCGCCGCCACAATGGGAAAGCATATTTCCCGTATGGAAAACTATGTAAGCAGTATGAGCAACATTAGGCGTATGGAAGATACGCAGCCAGAGTACAAGTTGATTGACTTACAACCGTTGGTATCTTCTTTGTATGACAGTGCAAAAATCATTTGTACGAAAAACGGAAAAGAGTTGATTTTACAAAATGACATATCTGTTTTGCAACTTTCTCTTGACAGTGCATTTATCTCACAGGTATGCAACAACTTGATTTCTAACGCTGTGCGGTATGCCCGGACTTTAGTAACAATATCTTTCACCTTGCATGACAACGGTTTGCTGCTTTCCGTATCGGACGATGGGAATGGTTTTGATAAAGACAGCCTACAAAAAGCTGCAAATCCGTACTTCACAGGGGAAAGCAACCATTCTGAGCATTTCGGACTTGGGTTATATATTTGCAAGCTGCTTTGTGAACACCATAACGGCTATTTGCAAATTCGGAATACCGTCAACGGAGCGAATGTATCTGCCTATTTCAAATCTCCCACTTTGTAGATAAAAAGTAGATATTTCCCCTTTATACTCTCCATGAAAACACATGGAGAGTATTTTTATTGCTCCCTATGGAGAAAGGAGCGTTTTTTATGGAATTAAAGACAATCGGCCTGACAAAAAAGTTCGGCTCTAAAACGGCTGTGAACGCCTTGAACATCACCTTGACAAATGGCGTTTACGGTTTGCTGGGCGCAAATGGCGCAGGAAAAACAACGCTTATGCGGCTACTCTGCAATATTCAAACGCCTACTTCCGGCAAAATCCTGCTGAATGGCAGGAACATTGTTGAACTGGGTGAGAAATATCGAAACCTCTTAGGCTACTTGCCGCAGCACTTCGGGTATTACCCCGACTTTTCGGCGTATGACTTTTTGATCTACGTTTCGGCTCTGAAAGGATTGGACGAAAAGGCGGCGCGTAAGAAGTCAAAAGAGTTGCTGGAAGCAGTAGACTTATCGAGGGAAAGTAAGCACAAAATCAAAACTTTTTCGGGAGGCATGAAACAGCGTTTAGGAATTGCACAAGCCATGCTCAATGACCCCCGCATTTTGATTTTAGACGAGCCAACGGCAGGGCTTGACCCGAAAGAGCGCGTCCGTTTCCGCAATTTGATCAGCGCCTTTTCCAAAGACCGCATTGTAATTCTGTCTACGCATATTGTTTCCGATGTGGAGTTTATTGCAGAGGAAATCATTATGATGAAATCCGGTCAGATCATTCATTTTGGAAATCCGCAGGAGATTACTTCTGAAATCGACGGTCAAGTATGGGAATGTACGGTTCCGACTGCCTATGCGGAAAAATACGCGGCTGCCTACAATACAAGCAATCTGCGTAACATCAGCGGAAATCAGACAATCTTACGGATTATTGGAGATCGTCCGCCTATGGAAAATGTGGTAAGGGTGCAGCCTACTTTGGAAGATTTGTACCTGTTCTATTTCAAAGGGGGTTGTGAAGAATGAAAAAACTAATTCTTTTTGAACTGCGAAAAGTATTTTCAAAGCGTTTATCTTTGATTGTTCTGGTTGGAATACTTCTGTTTTCTGTCTTGATTTCCTTTTCTACCTATCAAAACAAATATGCTTTTGACGGTGTAAGTGCGGAAGGTTCAGGTAAAACGGCAGTAGAAATCGACAAGGAAATTGCCGCGAAATACGAGGGAATATTGACCGACGAAAAAGTACAGCAAATGATGAATGACTTTGCGCCGACCCATGATCTGCATGGTCTCAATGCGATGTACCTGTATCAAAACGCTACACAATCCGCCGCCTTTTCCCGATTTTCTGATAAAGAGGGAAATTGGAACGGATTAAGTGTTTCGGATGTGTTCGGTAATGAAGAAATCAAAATTGGCTATGTAGATGGTTGGCTTTCAACAAGTAAAAACATGGTGCGGGTTTTTATCGTGCTTGCTCTTGCGGTTATCATCATGCTTGCTCCGATTTTCTCCGGAGAGTATGAAGGTGTTGACAATATCATATTGACAAGCAAATACGGCAAAACCAAATGCGCTACTGCAAAGGTAGCAGCAGGTATTCTTACCGCCATTCTCACTACCGCGCTGGTTGCGGCTTTTAACTTGCTTCTTGCTCTTATCTTTTACGGAACGGAAGGGCTGGATTGTAGTATTCTATTCGCTCCCAGCGACTATGCAGAGGGGTTCATTCCTTTCAATATCACTTGTGGAACGTTGCTAAAATATCAAATCCTTTTGGCGTTTACCTGTACTCTCAGCGTAACGGGAATTACGCTGCTTATATCTGCAATCAGTAAAAATCAGATTGTAGCTTTCGTTGCGTCTATGGCAATTTTTCTTTTTCCGGTTTTGCTGCCAATCACAGAAGCAAATCCGTTGTTCCGCTTGATTGGGCTTTTACCTTTGCATCATGTGCAAGCCGTTTCGCTCTTATCAGTGGAACAAATGAGTAACGGTATGTTGTATGCGGTGTGGGCAATCCCGACAGCACTGCTCTTTTTAGGAATTGGCGCAGTTATATCTCGCCGCGTATTTGCAAAACACCAAGTTTCATAAATCATTCGCACAGAGCCGCTAATAGCAGATTTGCGCGAAGTTAGAGAACAGCGGCCTTGAAATATCAAAATCAAAGCCGCCGTTTTCTTTTTTGAAATATTAAGAATACGGGGGGTGTGTTAAAGTCGCCCTTTTTTAAGGATACGGCGGTGTCCAGGAGGTATCGTCGTGGCCTTTTTCCATCCCCCTAACCTGTCAAAAAAAGCTCATCCACCGAACAGGAGCAGTTCGGCGGTGGATGCGAAATTTGGCAGTATATAAGTGAATTTGTCGTTTCACGCGCTTGCGTGGCCTTGTGCTACGCAGGCGCATTTTGTTTGTCCGGCTTCTGGACACTTTGTCCAGAGGTGCGGGGCGGCTCCCCAGGGTGCCGCTCCCCGCCAGCTCCCCATTTTGTTTCCGTTCAACCCATCAACCGAAACAAAATGGAGGACAAGCTATGACAACGATCAATCTGAAAGATTTTTATTATTGGTACTTAACGGACGTGCTGGTGGAGGTGCCTGACGAGGTAGCCGAGGAACTCATAGCCAGTAAGCGGCGCGAGGCCGCCCATGCGGAACGGGTGCGCTACAACAAGGCTTATTATTCCCTGGATTGTGACGATGGGATCGAATACTCCGCCTGCCTGCACGAGCCCAGCCCCCAGGAACTTATGGATCGCAAGGAGCTGTTCTTCCGGCTGTGGAACGCCCTCAACTCCTTGCCGGAAATTCAGGGTCGCCGCGTGGACGCTCATTTGATCCTTGGAAAGAGCTACCGCCAGATTGCCCGCGAGGAGGGTGTGGACAAGAGCGCCGTTCGCTGCTCCGTGAAATGCGGAATTGAGCGCATGAAAAAATATTTGCAGGAAAATTTCTAAGTTACCATCTCCATTCACCCCTCTTTTTCTGGTGGTATGTGAGAGGAAGTTTCCTCTCAGCAAAGGAGGCGCGGGGGCCGCAGGCCGCCGCCCCCTTTGTGGGGGAGCGCCGCTGCCGAGTATGGCTGTCTTATGACGGAGCAAGAAAATGAGCGCGGCGCTCCTAAAGCACGCAAAACCTCTGGACACTTTGTCCAGAGGTGCCGACGAACAAAGGCCAGCACTTTTGCGGTGCTGGCCCTTGGTGTTTCCAACATTCTGTTTCTATTATCGTATGGGAGGGATTTTATGCAGGCGCAGGTCAAATATAAAAGTGAAGTGAAAACGGCTGTTCTCGGAGATCGTACGATTACCGTCAAAAATCTCACCCCCGTTTTTTCCCCGCAGGAACAGGACAAGCAGAGCCGTGAGGTTGAGCGGCGGCTGTTTGATGTGTTCCGCAAGTATGCCGGGCAGCGGGGGTAGGCCGGAGTCATCCTTGTTGTAAGGGGGCGACAGAGGTATAATATACTTGTAGGTTGGCTCCCAACGGACAGAAAGGGAGCTAATTATGGATAATAGAATTGATGCAATTTACGGGCGGCAGTCGATTGACAAAAAGGACAGTATCAGCATTGAAAGTCAATTTGAATTTTGCCGTTACGAACTTAAAGGCGGTGAGGCAAAGGAATACAAAGACAAAGGGTATTCCGGCAAGAACATTGAACGCCCCGACTTCCAGCGGCTCTTGCAGGACATCCGGCTGGGTCTGATTAAGCGGGTGATCGTCTATAAGCTGGATCGGATCAGCCGCTCGATTGTGGACTTTGCAAAGCTCATGGAGCTGTTCAAGCAATACGATGTGGAGTTTGTTTCCTGTACGGAAAAATTTGATACTTCCACCCCAATGGGCCGGGCGATGCTCAACATCTGCATTGTCTTTGCCCAACTGGAACGCGAAAGCATCCAGATGCGTGTGCAGGACGCTTTCTATTCCCGGTGTACCAAAGGCTACTATATGCGGGGCCGGACGCCATACGGCTTTGATACCGAGCCCATCGTTATGGACGGGATCAAGACAAAGAAGCTGGTGGAAAATGCAGAAATGGATTTTGCCGAGCTCATGTTTCAAATGTATGCGGAGCCGGGCAATTCCTACGGCGATATAACCCGGTACTTTGTCAAACACTCCATCAAGGTCTATGACAAGGCGCTGCAACGGGGCTTTATCTCAAAACTTCTGAGAAATCCTGTTTATGTCCAGGCCGATATGGACATCTATGAATATTACAAGGCCCAGGGCGTAAAAATCGAAAGTCCCCCGGAAATGTTCACAGGGGACAATAGCTGTTATCTCTATCAGGGGCGCGAGGGCGAGGAACAAATCCTTGTGATTGCCCCACACCAGGGCCGCATTTCTTCCCAGCTCTGGCTGACTGTCCAGCGCAAGCTGTCACAGAACACCTCTTTCCAGAATGGCCGTAAATGCCATAATACCTGGCTGGCCGGGAAAATCAAGTGCGGGCGCTGTGGCTATGCGCTGGCAGCTCTGAGAGCCCAAAATGGCGTTACCTATCTGCGGTGCAAGCAGCGGGCCGAAAATGGGAGTTGTGAGGGAGCCGGTACACTAACGGCGCAAAGCATGGAGGCATTTGTGTACGGCGAGATGGTTAAGAAGATGCAGAAATTCCACACGCTGAAAGGCGGAAAGGAACAAAGCTATAACCCGAAACTGACTGCCGCCCGCGTTGCCCTTGCAAAGACAGAAAGCGAGATTGAGAAACTTCTGGACACTTTGTCCGGGGCAAACCCGCTGCTCCTGCAATACGCAAATAACCGTATTGAGGAACTGGACGCGGAACGTCAAAAGCAGCTCCGGCTGGTTGCAGACCTCACCGCTAATTCCGTTTCCGCTTCACAGATTGACAGCATTACGGGCTATCTGGATGATTGGGAGTCCGTAAGTTTTGACGATAAGCGCAAGGTGGTTGATATTCTCATATCACAAATTGACGCTACCAGTGAGGAAGTTGTAATCCACTGGAAAATCTAAATTCTTTCACTTGGCATTATGCCTTTGTAAAAAATAGTTTCTCTTTTGCCAATATCATCTGCATCAGGTTGGACTCAATGCTCTGTGCATAGGTCAGGAAATAGATGTCCTTCCAGTCAACGGAATTAAAGCGGATGAAGCGCATGTAAAACTGGCTCATGCGAGAGTTGTTATAGTGCAGCTCCGGGATGATGACTTTGTTGACGAACTCGAAGTTGACTGAACTGGGCAAGCTCTGCTGCGTACACAGCAGGATGCCGTTTCCGCTCTCGCGGAGTGTTTGCCGTAATGCCCTGCGTTTCGCAAAGGTAGTCGTCGCGCCGGTCACAATGAAAAGTGGCCGGTTGGGAAACGCTTCCCGCAGGGCTGCCGCATAGGCGTCCAGCACCACGGTATGGCGGACGCCTATGGCCACGATCTCTTCTGCCCAGCTGCCGGTAAGCTGGATCGTTCTCCGCAGCTTCCCGGGAAGCTCGCCGCTATACTCCGAAACCGTATTAGGCGCGGCACTGATCCGTAGCAAAAGCGTGATCTGCTGGATGATCCGCAGCATGGCGTCTTTCCTCGCGTTATTCGTTGAGGTGAAATGTTTCTGGCGCATGGTATGGAACTCCTTGACCGCCTGTACCCATACGGCCTTCTCCTCTGCTGAAAACGGAATGGGCTCCTGATGGATACGTTTGATGTCCTTCCCGGTGACCTCCTCAAAGGTACGGGTTATTACTGTCTTGGCGAGGATATCACGCAGAATATCTGCATTGTAAATGTCCTGTGTGCGCTGTCCGACACCAAATACGGTGATTTTCTCCGGCAGATGTGAATTGGCAAACAGCGTGTACCCACGACGGTAGGTCGGGATCGGTTGACCGTACCACGGGTTAGTCTCTCGTGTCGCCGTGCCGTCCTTATCATAGTGATAGATGGTGTGGCAGCAGGATAGCATATTGATGGAATTGTTATAAAGTAATTCCATCTGCGGTGCGAACTCAGAGATGTTGTTCCGGGTACTGGTTCCTGTGGTCAGCAGCTTTGATTGGCATCGTCTGAAGCAGGACAGCACCGCCTTGGCACGGCTGCTGTACGGATTGCATATCTCATCGCTTTCATCCAGTACAAGACAGGTCTTGCGGCTATGGATCTTCAGCCATTTTTTGATCTGCCTGCGATACTTGCACAGCGCATTAAAGGTCATCAGCACAAAGTCGCCGGGCTTGATCCGCTCCAAATCCCTCAGCCGTTCCACGAACACATATGACACGTCATAGTTGGGCAGCACCACATTCCAGTTATTGCGGATAGAGATGGCCGATGAAATGACCCAGGAGTTACGATACCCTTGTCTGTCCATGCGGTATTTCCCATAGGCAATGCCAGCCAGCGTCTTACCGGAACCCTGTTCCCATTGCAGCAGCGTATAGCGCTTTTGCAGAGCAAGATTCAGGTCGTGGAGTTGGGTATCGTTCAGCAGGATCTCCTCCTCGTTCTCAGCATCCCATAACCAGAAATCATCCAACCATTTCCCAATTCCCGTGTCCGGGGTCATTTCCTGAAAAGGCTGGCTCTGGATCAGGTATTCATGCCGCTTTTTACGCAGCAGCCGTTCGTAACCGGGGAGTGTTTCACCGCGCAGCACTGCTTCACAGACTGGGATAGGTTGGCGCAGCTCTTCGCTCATGCGGCGTCGCACTGCGGCACTATACCCTTTATAGGCGAATGAATAATCCCGCTTGACAAGGTGGATCTCATCACGTTCCGGCTGCCGGTTCTGACGTCTGAGTGTCTGACGAAGATAATGCAGTACCTTCGCCTCGGTCAACCGCCGTTTGCACCATTCCTCATATCGCATCTCTGGCGGCTGTGTCTCCGTATAGAACCGATGCAGATACGCGCAGCATTGGGCATACCGATCCTTCAGGGACGGATGTATCCTGATTTGGTACAGCATCTTCTCTACCGTATAAGTAAACGATGCAGAGGTTTGACGCTCCTTTGCCAGTTCCCGCAGGATCTTGGCGCGATTTTCCTTCAGCATGGCCTTTGGCATTTGCAGCAGCGACATGTGGATCGCTTGTGCTGCACCAGCATAGATGCCGCCGGAAAGATCGTTATCCATTCCTGTGTGATAGCGAGCCGGTGTTTCGGAATCCACGCCCTTCTTCTGCCAGAACTGCAGCTTTATTGGGAATTGCGAAACACCCATCTGCGCAAAGGTATCATCCGGCAACAGGATCTGACCAAGAAACCGGAATTGTGCCTCCATCTTCCGAATCATTGAGCTGTCCGAAAACGAGTCGGCCAGAAATGAGTTGGGTACGATCAAAGCCAGGATTCCCAGTGGCTTCAAGAATTGGGCAGCCTTCAAGCAATAGTAGAGCTGCGATAGATACTCCTTTCCATTCTCAGCCATCCATTGCAGGTTGAAGGGCGGGTTGCCTACCACATAATCAAAGCGTACCTGCGGCATATAATTGCGAATATCCTTATTAACCAGATTGGCCTCCGGATAAAGATATGACGCCACCTTGAATGCCTTGGTGTCCAATTCACAGCCGTAGACATTGGCTTCCACCGGCATTACGTTGAAGAAGTTCCCCATCCCACAGGTGAGGTCCGCTACCAGATCGTCCTCTTCCAGTCGAAGGCAATCCGCCACGAACTGACACAAGGCGGGCGGTGTAAAGAACTGGCCGTTTTCCAGTTCTTTTTTTGCCTCACTGTATGTATGGTAGCTCCGATAGTTCTTCCGGGAAAGCCCGTGCAGGCCCCCATCCCCTGTATAACCCTGAAAAACATCCTGCTTCGTGATACCATACGCTTCGCAGCAGTTGTTGTCGATCAGGTACAGGAGCTTTTCGTTAACTGCTCTGCGACTGCTCTGGGGGATCGATTCTGTCGAGGGTGTATACTTCATGACGACACCTCAGCATGAATAGTCAAGATACGTTTCGGCAAACTCCTTTGCAATAGACGCCGTCTTAAACTTCAGATCCACGCGCCCATTTTTGAACATGCGCAGTTGTATGAGCTTCTGGCAGTCCGGGAACTGAAACACTGGGGTGGACGCATCGGAATAACCTAGCAGCTCGGAGAATCCCGCAGGCTTGCACCCAAAGGTATTGGTTTCAAAGTGCGCCACGCCGGCAAGGACATCCTTCATGCGGTCTGCAAGGCTCCAGTCTTCACGACCCCAATTTTCATCACAGGTGCAAAAGTATCCGCCAAAGCGAAGCGTATCCCCCTTACTGTCGTAGCTGGGCTTGTCGTTGTAGCTATGCGCCGCTTTATAGCATTTAATGCGTAGCTCCTGATAAGCGCGTTCTACAAAGTTGAGTCCGTCCAACTGTATGAACATTTGGTCGATCACGTCCTCATAGCGAAGCGCAAGAGCCCGCAGATTGCGATGATACTCCTTGCTCGTATCCATATCGCACCTATACGGGTCCGGCTCTGCGGGGATCAGATGCTCTTTGATGGCATCCGTTGAGATCGTTACGCTATATTTCTCATTGAAATGCTGTGTGAGCTCAGAGATGAACCTACTGTGGAACTTCTCCAGTTCTCGGTTCAGATCCGTTATCCCGAACCGGTAATTGCTCCCAAAGTAGGGCAGCGACCCATCCTGCCCTATGCCGAGCAGGTCTCTTTGCGCCTGAATCGCTTTTTTCCACTGTTGGCGTATTTCACGGAGCGCACGGCAGGATTCATCATACGCCTGTTGCTGGGTTTCGCAGAACATCAGGTCATCCTCCGGCAGGCGGGAATCCGCCTTGATCTCAACTTGCTCCAATTTATCGAGTAATCCCATAATTAAAAGTCCTCCTACAAAAACAAAAGCACCGCTGAACTGTCGTCAAACAATTCAGCGGTGCTTCTCCGCATTTATTCTTATTGTGCTGCTTCGATTAACACGTTTGGTATCGGGGGAAGGTGCATAGATTTACACTGGACTTTTTATCCCACAAAACATCTAGGAAAAATATAAAGAGATAATTGAACTGACAACGACACAATTTTGGAATTATCAGCAGCGTTTTAAGGACTATCTTGATGGAAAAATATCTTTAGCTGAGAGAGTTACTGACTCTGACAAGCAGTCGTTTGAAACGATTGAAAAGAACGTGGAAGCATTAAACAACGAATTGCGTGAACATCTTCAAAAAATATATATTGTTACTTAATGATTTAACATTGTTTTGCTACTTGAGGCGCTCATTCGCTCTGGTTTAGAGGAGGATGCAAGCATTCTGACTGCAAGTTTTGGTGAGGTGGTAAATTCCCCCTCAAACCTGCGGAAAACTCCGCTCAAATTCACTCTTGAGCGGAATGCCTCTAAATTTTAATCTTTTAGAATAAATACCTCTTGCCGACTGCCAGCAAACCGTTGATATATCTGCGTTTTCTGAAATCCTATAATTACACTCCGACCAATAGGTAAAGACACGCTTTGGCGTGTCTTTCCTTTTTGCGCTTTGTACGTCTTGCGCCCTGTACGTCCGTTCTGGGTCGGTTATGCCGCTTATGCCCGCGCATGCCGTGCAGGGCGCTTGCCGCCGCGTATCGGCGTGAGCTGAAAATTTGTTAGTTTGGCTGACAAAAAGTCTTGCGGTCCGCGTTAAAATGCGTTAAGATAAGGGGCGTTGGATGCGGCGCAGAACAACGCCGCACGAGAGTAAAAGAGAATTCGCAAAAAGGAGAGTCTATCACAATGGAGCGCATTTTCCACCTGAAGGAGAACGGCACCACCGTCAAGACGGAAATTCTGGCCGGTCTGACCACCTTCATGACCATGGCGTACATCATCGCCCTGAACCCCAATCTGCTGACCAGCTTCGCCGTGGGTACCCCCCTCTGGAACGGCGTGTTTCTGGCCACCTGCATCGCCAGCGCCATCGGCACGGCGGTCATGGCCTTTCTGGCCAATAAGCCCTTCGTCATGGCCCCCGGCATGGGTCTGAACAGCTTCTTCGCCGTTATCGCCGGCAACGTGGCCGCCATGCTGCAGACCGACTACACCAGCGCCTTTCAGGCGGTGCTGTGCATCATTCTGGTGGAGGGCATCGTGTTCCTGCTGCTGAGCGTGTTCAACATCCGGGACAAGATCGTCACCGCCATTCCTCTGGGCGTGCGGCTGGGCATCGGCCCCGCCATCGGCCTGATGCTGATGAACATCGGGCTGGGCTCCAACGTGGGCATCTACGCCGAGGGCAACGGCTACACCAGTCCGTTCTACGTACTGCGCGACTTCTTCGGCGCCATGACCCCCAGCGTCATCAAGGGCCACATGGGCAAGGAGTACAGTACCATGGTGCTGACCGTTGTGACCATGTTCATCGGTCTGTTCATCATCATCCTGCTGGCCAAGAAGGGCGTGAAGGCCGCCGTGCTCATCGGCATGCTGGCCGCGTCCGTCATCTACTGGGCGGGCAGCTTTATCTTCCTGCAGGTAAACCCCTTCGCCTCGCTGGAGGGCGCGTCCTTCCTGCCCCCGTTCCGCGACATGGCGGAGACGACCCTGTTCAAGTTTGACTTTGCCGACTTCTTCAACATCGGCTGGTTCACCGCTGTCAGCCTGATCATCACGTTCTGCATGATCGACATGTTCGACACCATCGGTACGCTGGTGGGCACCGCGTCCCGCGCCGGCATGACCGACAAGGACGGCAACATGCCCAACATGAAGGAAGCCCTGCTGTCCGACGCTGTGGGCACCGTGGCCGGCGCCTGCTGCGGCACGTCCACCGTCACCACGTTCGTGGAGTCCGCCTCCGGCGTGGAGGCCGGCGGCCGCACCGGTCTGACCAGCCTGACCGCCGCGTTCATGTTCCTGGCCTGCATGTTCATCGCGCCGGTGGCCGCCATCATCCCCGCCGCCGCCACTTCCTCCGCCCTGATCTATGTGGGTATCCTGATGCTGCAGGGTCTGAAGAGCGTGGACTTCGACGATCTGGATCAGGTGGTGCCTGTGTTCATCATGCTGCTGGCCATGCCCATCTCCGGCTCCATCGGCCACGGCATCGGCCTTGCCATGATCTCCTACACCGTCATCAAGGTGTTCTCCGGCCGGGCCAAGGACGTGTCCGCGCTGACCTACGTCATCGCGCTGCTGTTCCTTGTGAAGTTCTTCGCTGTGGTGTAAGCACCGTATTCCACACGCATACGGGCGCCGTCTCTCACGATGGGAGGCGGCGCTTTCAATATTACCTAAGAATTTTTCCATATTTCCGGGGAAATTTAACCTTGGCAAACGATGGAAAGAGGTCTATAATGCCAGCAACGGAAAGGAAAAGCCGAAGAAAAGGAGGCAACATCATGTACTATCAGGTATCGAAGGAGTTTTTTGACAAGCTGCCCAACGCCTGCTTCGGCGCGGTGGCTGTGCGGGGTCTGGACAACACCCGCGACATCCCCGAGCTGGAGCAGATGCTGGCGGAGAACGTGGCCGCCTGCGAGACGTATTTCGCCGGGAAGAAGCCCAAGGAGACGGAGGACATCCTCCCCTACCGCACGGCATTCACGGCGCTGGGCATCAACCCCAACAAGTTCCTGTGCTCCATCGAGGCGCTGCTGACCCGCATCGCCAAGGGCAAGGGCTTCCCCCACATCAACGCCGCCGTGGATCTGGGCAACGCCGTGTCCATCAAGCACCGGCTGCCCATGGGCGCCCACGATCTGGACACCATTGACGAGGGTCTGGACGTGCGGCTGGCCAGGGAGGGCGACACGTTCATCCCCTTCGGCAGCACCGAGGAGGAGACGCCGGACGTGGGCGAGGCGGTGTACGCCTCCGGCAGCGAGATCCGCACCCGCCGCTGGACGTGGCGGCAGTCGGAGCGGGGCAAGATCACCCAGGAGACGAAGGCCATCCTGTTCCCCATCGACGGATTTTCCGACGTGAACGCCGCCGAGGTGCAGGCCGCCGCCGATGAACTGGCGGCGCTGCTGCACAGGTACTTCGGGGACGGCATCGAGATCGAGACGGGCACCGTCACCAAGGACGCGCCGCGCTTCGAGTTCTTTGAATAAGGGATAAAAAAGAGGCTGTATCCGGCGGGTACAGTCTCTTTTTTATCCCCCGGCGGGGGTTGCGCGGCGGCGCGCCGCCGTGTAGGATAGAGAAAACGGAGAGGGGGCGCGGGCATGATCGACAAGCGGGAGGTTATCGCGTTTTTTGACCGGTGCGCACCGGCGTGGGACGCCGGGATGGTGCGGCACGAGCCGGTGATCGAAGCCATTCTGGACAACGCGGGGGTCGGCTCCGGCATGCGGGTGCTGGACGTGGCCTGCGGCACGGGGGTGCTGTTCCCCGACTATCTGGCCCGGGGCGCGTCCGTCACGGGTATCGACATCTCTCCGGAGATGGCCCGCATCGCAGCGGAGAAATTCGCCGGTGAGCCGCGGGTGCAGGTGCTGTGCGGCGACGTGGAGGAGGCCGTGTTTTCGCAGCCCTTTGATGTGGTGATGGTGTACAACGCCTTCCCCCACTTCCCCGACCCGGCGCGGCTCATCGCACGGCTGGGCAGACTGGTGAAGCCCGGCGGGCGCCTGTCCGTGGCTCACGGCATGAGCCGGGCGGCCATCGACAGCCACCACAGCGGCGCGGCCCACCGGGTGTCCAACGGTCTGATGCACGAGGACGCGCTGCGGGCGCTGCTGGCGCCTTACTGCGATGTGGATGTGTGCGTGTCCGATGCGCGGATGTATCAGGTGGCGGGGACGAAGCGGGCATAACGCGCATAAAAGGACGGCGGGAAAACCCGCCGTCCTTTCGTTATTGTGCCAGCAGCGTCTCCAGACGGCCGCGGATCAGGGCCATGAGCCGGTCGTTGTCCGGCATCTCCTTCAGGTCGGCCGGATCGCAGAGAGGGGCCAGATCCTCGGAGAGATACCCCTCCTCGAATACATCCAGTCCCGCCTGATAGAGGCAGTCGGCAAAATGCACCAGCGCGGCGTTGCCGTCCAGGTCGCCCCGCTTTTTCAGGGCGCCGGACCATGCGGCCATAGTCGCCAGCGGGTTGGTGGACACCTTTTCCCCCCTGCGCCAGCGGTAGAAGTGGTCGGTGACGGTGCCGTGGGCTGCCTCGTACTCGAAATTGCCGTCCGGCGACACCAGCACGCTGGTCATCATGGGCAGTGAGCCGGAGGCGGCGGCAATGAGATCGCTCATCACATCGCCGTCGTAGTTCTTGCAGGCCCAGATGATACCGCCGGAGGAGCGGATGACCTTGGCGGCCACATCGTCGATGAGGGCGTAGCGGTAATGCAGATCCGCCTGCTCAAAGGCGGCGCGGTACTCCTCGTCGAACACCCTCTGGAACAGCAGCTTGAACGTCTGATCGTAGTCCTTGGAGATGGTGTCCTTGGAGGAGAACCAGACATCCTGCTTCACATCCAGCGCGTAGGCGAAGCAGCAGCGGGCAAAGGACAGGATGGAGTCGTCCCGGTTGTGCATGGCCTGCAGAACGCCGGGGCCGTTGAATTCGTAGACCGTTTGGCGGCTCAGCTCCGTGCCGTGGTCGTCGGTAAACACCAGCTCTGCCTTGCCGGGGCCGGGAACGCGGTACTCCACCGCCTTATACAGGTCGCCGTAGGCATGGCGGGCGATGGTGACGGGTTTTTTCCAGCAGGTCACCACAGGCTTTACACGGGAGATGAGGATGGGGGCACGGAACACCGTGCCGTCCAGCGCCGCGCGGATGGTGGCGTTGGGGGACTTCCACAGCTGCTTGAGGCCGTACTCCTCCTGCCGCTGGTAGTTGGGGGTGATGGTGGCGCATTTGACGCCGATGTGCAGGCGCTTGATAGCCTCCGCCGCCTGACGGGTCACGGCGTCCTCCGTCCTGTCCCGGTTGGGCAGGGACAGGTCGTAGTACTCGGTGTTCAGCTCCACGAAGGGCGTTATCAGCTGGTCCTTGATCATTCCCCACAGGATGTGGGTCATCTCATCGCCGTCCAGCTCGGCGATGGGGACGGGCATCTTGATCTTTTCCATCATTACCTCCGGTTCTGCGCGGCGTAGTGGTTCATCAGGCAGCCGGTGAGCAGCAGCTCCCGCTCCTCCGCGTTGGTGTTCTTCAGGTACAGTGTCAGCGCCTGCGCCTGTCCGTCATGGACGAGGACGGCGGGGAATTCCTCGTCGCCTCGCGCTACCTTCTCCCGGACATTGGGGACGAAGATGAAATCTCCAGGGGCGGCGTCGAAGGGCGCGCCGTCCGCCAGCGTAAAGGGCAGCATCCCCCAGTTGACGCAGTTGGAGCGGTAGCGCTTGGTGGCGAAGTCGTAGCAGATATTGGCGCAGCCCCCCAGTACCCGCTGGCAGGAGGCAGCCTGCTCCCGGGCGGAGCCGTCGCCGGGCTTGTTGGCGAAGATCACAGAGCCGATGTGCATACGGGGCAGGGCGCTCTCCGGCAGGTGCAGCGCCGTCAGCACCGCTTGCAGCGCCGGCATCGCCGTACCGGCGGCGCGGGCTGTCTCCAGCGCCTGCGTAGCCTTGGCCCGCGGCACATAGTCCGGGTCACGGCGGGACAGGGCAAACTCCGCCAGCTTCAAGGGGTTGGAGCGGTAGGAGGATGTCTCGCCGGAGGGGATCAGCTCGTCGGTGGTAGTGACCTCGTCCCGCAGGACGGAGGCCACCTGCATAAGAAGATCGTCAGACAGGGCGGGGATAGCGGGCCACTCGGCAATATTGGGGCCGTATTTCAAGGGTGCGTCCGGCTGCGCCCTGCCGAAGCCGAAGTAGACCCGGCGGTCGTACACCGCACGATCGAACCGGCGCTGTACCGGTGCGGGCGGCGTGTAGTCCACATCGGCGGCAGAGGTTAGAATACCGTGGTTCCGCGCGGTGGCGGCAATGGAGCGGGCGTCCATGAGGATGACGCCGGCCAGCTGGCCGTCGGCAGGCTTGGAGCCCTCCCGGTTGGGGAAGTTGCGGGTGGTGTGGCGGATGGACAGTCCGTTGTTGGCAGGTACGTCCCCCGCGCCGAAGCAGGGGCCGCAGAAGCAGGGCTTGAACAGTGCGCCGGAGGCCAGCAGCGACTGCTGGACGCCGTTTTCCATCAGCTCCAGATTCACGGGGACAGAGGGCGGGTACACCGACAGGGAGAAGTAGCCGCTGCCGGTATCGTGGCCGCTCAGAATGGCGGCAGCTTCGGCGATGTTGTCGTACATGCCGCCGGCGCAGCCCGCGATGATGCCCTGATCCACCACCAGCTTACCATCTGCCAGCTTATCCGTCAGGTGCAGGCCCGCCTTGCCGCCGAACTGGGCAGCGGCGCGCTTCTCCACCTCCCGCAGGTGGTCGCCGGGGTCGTGGAGCAGCTCGCGGAGCGTCACCGCCTCGGAGGGGTGGAACGGCAGCGCGGCCATGGGCTCCATGCGGTCAAGGTCGATGGTGATCATGCCATCGTAATACGCGCCGTCCTGCGGACGCAGGGCGGTAAACGTCTCCGGACGGCCATGGAGGGCCAGATAGTCCGCCACGGCGCCGTCCGTCTCCCAGATGGAGCTGAGGCAGGCCGTCTCCGTTGTCATCACATCGACGCCGATGCGGTAGTCCATGGGCAGGCGGGACACGGCGGGCCCGGCGAATTCCAGCACCTTATTCTTCACGAAACCGTTTTTATACACCGCGCCGCACAGGGCGATGGCTACGTCGTGAGGGCCAACGCCCCGGGGCGGCTGGCCGGTGAGCCACACCAGAATGACCTCCGGCGCGGCGATGTCGTAGGTGTTCCGCAGCAGCTGCTTAACGATCTCCGGGCCGCCCTCCCCCACGCCCATGGTGCCCAGCGCACCGTAGCGTGTGTGGCTGTCGGAGCCTAAGATCATGCGGCCGCAGCCGCTCATCATCTCCCGCGCGTACTGGTGGATCACCGCCTGATTAGCGGGGACATAGTCTCCGCCGTACTTGATGGCGGCGGACAGGCCGAACACATGGTCGTCCTCGTTGATGGTGCCGCCCACGGCGCACAGGCTATTGTGGCAGTTGGTCAGCACATACGGTACGGGAAACTCCGTCATACCGCTGGCCTTGGCGGTCTGGATGACGCCCACATAGGTGATGTCGTGGGAGATCAGGCTGTCGAAGGTCAGGTGCAGCAGGCCGTCCCCCGCCGGTCTGTCGTGGCGGCGGAGGATCCGGTAGGCCATGGTCTTTTCGCGGCCCGCCGGGTCGGCGGACTTGGCCGGGGTGGGAACGCCGCCCCGCAGGGTGACGCCGCCGTGATGCAGCTGGATCATATGGTCACGCTCCTTTTGGGAGAAATTTTACAGGGTCATTTTTTATGGGTAACAGTATAACAGATTATTCGCGGTTGGCAAGCCCCAAAAATGAAAGTTAAAAAATAATTATTGCATTTTGTCCTGCCGTTTCGCCTGTTTTCCCCTATCTACAAGAAATTTATCCGTCATTTATGAATTTTGCGAATTTTTATCTTGCAAAATGCAGGGCGCCGCGCTATAATCGGGCCAATGAAAGGAACGTCCCGCAGACGCTGCGGGGGAAAGGAAGGCATCATGGTCGAAAAGGATACCGGTATTCTGGAGCGCTACACGGGGCCGCTGAGCCGCCGCATTCAGGAGGAATACGCCATCGGCGACGAGTTCTACCACGGCGAGGTCAAGAAGGGTCTGCGCAACAGCGACGGCACCGGTGTGCTGGTGGGCGTCACCAAGGTGGGCAGCGTGCAGGGCTATTTGCTGCAGGACGGCCAGCGGGTGCCTATCCCCGGACGGCTGTACTACCGGGGTATCGAGCTCAACGACATCGTGGAGGCTCACCGCAGGGCCGGCACCTTCGGCTTTGAGGAGGTGGCATACCTGCTGCTGATGGGCTATCTGCCCACGCAGGAGGAGCTGGGGCGGTTCAACAGCATCATGAGTCAGGCCCGGAAGCTGCCGGAGGGCTTTACCGAGGGCATGATCATGCGGCACCCCAGCGGCAATATGATGAACGAGCTGGCCCGCAGCGTGCTGAGCCTGTACTCCTACGACCCCGATCCGGACAACACGTCCATCGAGAACCTGCTGCTCCAGTCGGTGAAGCTTATCGGGTGCTTCCCCTCCATCGTGGCCAATGCCTACGCGGTGAAGCGCCACTATTTCCAGGGGGATTCGCTGCACATCCACTTCCCTGTCCCCGAGCTGTCCACGGCGGAGAACTTCCTGCGGATGATCCGGCCGGACACCAGCTATACGGAGGAGGAGGCCCACCTGCTGGATATGATGCTGATGGTACACGCGGAGCACGGCGGCGGCAACAACTCCACCTTTGTCTGCCGCGCCATGTCCTCCAGCGGGACGGACACCTACAGCGCCATCGCCGGGGCCGTTGGCTCCCTGAAGGGCCCGCTCCACGGCGGCGCCAACGCCAAGGTCATGGAGATGTTCCGCTATGTCAAGGAGAATGTCGACCCCCGCGACGACGGGTCGATCCGGGACTATCTGGTGAAGCTGCTGGACAGGGAGGCGGGTGACCGCTCCGGCAAGCTGTACGGGCTGGGCCACGCGGTATACACCATGTCCGACCCCCGCGCGGTGCTGCTGAAGAAGTACGCCCAGCACATGGCGGAGATCAAGGGCTACGCCGAGGACTTCACCCTGCTGCAGAAGGTGGAGGAGCTGGGCATCCCGCTGGTGCAGGAGCGCCGCCGGGACAGCACCCCCATGTGCGCCAACGTGGATATGTACTCCGGTCTGGTGTACACCATGCTGGGCATCCCGCAGGACGTGTTCACGCCGCTGTTCGCCTCCGCCCGTATCGCAGGCTGGTGCGCCAACCGCATGGAGGAGCTGGTGACGTGTCACCGCATCATGCGTCCGGCGTACCGCGCCGTCACCATTCAGGGGCACTACATCCCCATGGAGCAGCGGACGCCGCACCATGAAAACGCATAAGGACGCAGAAGGCTCCCGGCCAAGCCATGGCCGCCTGGCATAAGAAAACATACGCCGCAAAAGGCGTGTTTCGCACAGCCCCGTCGTTGCGCCGCCTTGACAGACATCCAGTATGCCTGCGGCGGCGTGTCTCGGCTCTGCACAAAACGCGCTCTTTTTCGGTGCGAAGCAGTTTTGCCAAAGTAAATTCGAGTTGAAATTGGCTGCAAAAACACCCGCATGCTGACGCATGTGGGTGTTTTTTCGGTCGATTTCAGCCGGATAGACACAGGCAAAACCGTGTGTTTTCTTGTGTCAGGCGGCCTTGCCTTTTTTCAGCGTATCTGCCCGTCGCCGGTGACGACGTACTTGTAGGTGCTGAGCTCGTCCAGTCCCATGGGGCCCCGGGCGTGGAGCTTCTGGGTGGAGATGCCCATTTCGCAGCCGAGACCGAACTCCCCGCCATCGGTGAAGCGGGTGGAGACGTTGACGTACACGGCGGCGCTGTCCACCTGACGGGTGAAGCCGGCTGCTGCGGCGGCGTCCTCCGTCACGATGCAGTCGCTGTGGTGGGTGGAGTGGGCGGCGATGTGGGCAATGGCGTCGTCCAGACTGTCCACCACGGCCACAGCCAGAATGTAGTCCAGGAACTCGGTGTCAAAGTCGGTGTCCGACGCGGGGGTGCCGTCGATGACGGCGGCGGCACGGGGGTCAAGGCGCAGCTCCACCGGCGGAAGGCCGGCGGCGACGCGGTCATCCACCAGCGCGCGGCGCAGCATGGGCAGGAAGCGGGCCGCCGCAGCGGCGTGGACAAGGCAGACCTCCTCGGCGTTGCAGACGGAGGGGCGGCTGGTCTTGGCGTTGGTGATGATGCGCACCGCCTTTTCCAGATCGGCGGCGGCGTCCACATAGACGTGGCAGATGCCGGTGCCCGTTTCGATGCAGGGGACGGCAGCGTTCTCCACGCAGGCGCGGATGAGCCCCGCGCCGCCCCGGGGGATCAGCAGATCCACCAGACCGCGGGCCTGCATGATGTCGTTGGCGCTCTGGCGGCTGGTATCCTCCACGATGTTGACGATGTCCGGGTCGCCGCCGGCGGCGGTGATGCCGTCCTTCAGCGCGTCCACAACGGCGCGGCAGGAGCGGTAGGCCTCCCGTCCGCTGCGGAGCATGCAGACGTTGCCGCTCTTGATGGCCAGTGCCGCCGCGTCGGAGGTAACATTGGGGCGGCTCTCATAGATGATGGCCACCAGCCCCAGCGGCACCTGCACCTTGGTGATGGTCATGCCGTTGGGACGGGTGAATTGCGCCAGTATGCGGCCGGTGTGATCCGGCAGGGCGGCGGCGGCGCGGACGCCGTCGGCCATGGCGCGGACGCGGCCCTCGTCCAGCCGCAGGCGATCCAGCATGACGGCGGAGATGTGCCCCTCCGCGCCGGCCATGTCCCGCCCGTTGGCGGCGAGGATGGCGGGGATGTGGGACTCCAGTGCGTCCGCCATGGCCAGCAGGAGGCGGTTCTTCTCCTCCGCGGGGGCGGCACTCAGCGCGGGCCACGCGGCCTTTGTCTTTTGCAGAAGCTCAATGGTGGTCATTTCACGGCCCTCCCTGTGAGAAATCTGGTGCCGGCGGGCTTGCCCTCGGCGATGTCGTACAGCACCTCCGGCGCGGCGCCGTTGGCGATGACCATTTCACAGCCGGCGGCGGTGGCGATGGCGGCGGCCCGCAGCTTCGTGACCATGCCGCCGGTGCCGAGGCCGGTGCTGCTGTCCTCCGCCAGCGTGTAGAGGTCATCGTCCACCCGCTCCACCGTGGGGATGAGCCGGGCGTCCGGGTGATGGCGGGGATCCTTGTCGTACAGCCCGTCGATGTCCGACAGCAGCACCAGCACGTCCGCGCCGATGGCGGCGGCCACGATGGCCGACAGGGTGTCGTTCTCGCCGATGGTGTTCTCCACGCCGATCTCGTCGGTGGCCACGGCATCGTTCTCGTTGATGACCGGCAGCGCCCCCAGCTCCAGCAGGCGGGTCAGCGTGTTGCGGACGTTGCGGCTGCGCTGCTCGTTTTTGATGTCCTCGCCGGTGAGCAGCAGCTGGGCCACGGTGTGGCTGTACTCCGTGAACAGCTTGTCATAGGTATACATCAGCTCGCACTGGCCCACGGCGGCGGCCGCCTGCTTGCTGGGCATATCCGCCGGACGGCCCGGCAGTCCCAGCTTCCCCACGCCCATGCCAATGGCGCCGGAGGATACCAATATAATTTGGTGTCCCGCGTTTTTCAGATCGCTGAGCACCTTGCACAGGTGCTCCATGCGGCGGATGTTCAGACGTCCTGTGGCATGAGCCAGCGTGGAGGTACCCACTTTTACAACGATACGCATACCGCTGCCCCCTTTCGGCCCGTCCGGGCCTGCGTTTTTGGACATTATAGGGCGGCGGCGCGGAAATTGCAAGGGACGGCAGCGGAAGAAAATGTAAAAAATGTCTTGCAAATCCAACGCGCATCTGATATGATAGCGTCAGTTAGATCTATCTAACCAATTCAATTGAAGGAGGCGGCGTGTATGAGCGTTGTCATATTGGGTGGAAATGAGTGCATGGAGCGCCGCTATAAGGAGCTGTGCGGCGCGTACCGGTGTCAGGCCAAGGTACTGACGAAGCCGGCGGGCGGGCTGAAGAACAAGCTGGGCCGGCCGGATCTGATGATCTTCTTCACCAACACCATGTCCCACAAGCTGGTGCAGGGCGCACTCAGCGAGCTGAAGGGCAGCGGCACCATCATCGAGCGGTGCCACACCAGCTCCCTGTCGGCGCTGCGGGGCATTCTGGAAAAATACGCGCCGCAGGAGGCGTAAAGAAAAAGCGCACCGCGGGGGATGTCAGTCCCCTGCGGTGTTGCTTTTTGCGGAAAGTGTGCTATAATTGCCGCAAAATCACCCAAGGAGGTCTGGCTATGAAAGCATTGCTCATCAACGGAAGTCCCCACGAAAGGGGCTGCACCTACACGGCGCTGGAGGAGCTGGCCCGGACGCTGGAGGCCGAGGGCATCGAAACGGAGATCGTGCAGGCCGGGGCCCGCACCACCCACGGCTGCATCGCCTGCGGCAAGTGCCGCCAGACAGGCAAATGCGTGTTCGACGATGTGGTGAACGAGACGGCGCCCAAGCTGCTGGAGGCCGACGCGCTGGTCATCGGCGCGCCGGTGTACTACGCCTCCCCCGCCGGCGGCGCGGTGGCGTTCATGGATCGTCTGTTTTACAGCACCGGCACCCGGAGTCTGACCATGAAGGTGGGCGCATCGGTGGTGTCCTGCCGCCGGGGCGGCAACACCGCCAGCTTCGACGTGCTGAACAAGTACTTCACCATCGCGGGCATGCCCATTGCCAGCAGCCAGTACTGGAATATGGTATACGGCAATACGCCGGAGGAGGTGCGGCAGGACAAGGAGGGCCTGCAGACCATGCGGACACTGGGCCGGAACATGGCGTTCTTGATGAAGGCCATCCAGCTGGGGAAGGCGCAGTACGGCCTGCCGGAAAAGGAAAAGCCCATTGTCACCAGCTTTCACCACGAATAACGCAGAATAGCAGTGTTGCTTTTTCCCGCCGTTGTAGTAGAATGGCGGTACTGTCTGCAAACGGAGGTACATCATGACATATCAGGAAATTCTCAACAACGCCCGCACCTGCATGGGCCCGTACTGCAAGTCCTGTCCCACCTGCAACGGACTGGCCTGCAAGAACACCGTGCCCGGCCCCGGCGCCAAGGGCATCGGCACCGGCTTCATCCGCAACTACCAGAAGTGGCAGGAGCTGTGCGTCAACATGGACACCATCTGCGAGAACAAGCCTGTGGACACGTCCTACGACTTCTTTGGCAAAAAGGTGGTGCTGCCGGTGTTCGCCGCGCCGGTGGGCGCCATGCAGCTGCACTACGGCGACAAGTATGACGATCTGACCTACAACGACATTCTGGTGTCCGCCTGCGCCGATGCAGGCATCGCCGCCTTCACCGGCGACGGCACCAACCCCGCCGTTATCGAGGCGGCCGCGGAGGCGCTGAAGAAAAACCACGGCTGCGGCGTACCCACGGTGAAGCCCTGGAACATGGCGTTGGTGGAGGAAAAGCTGGCGCTGGTGAAGGCCGCCGACCCCATCGCCATCGCCATGGACATCGATGCGGCGGGCCTGCCCTTCCTGAAGAACCTGACGCCCCCCGCCGGCAGCAAGACGGTGGAGGAGCTGCGCCAGATCGCGGAGAGGGCGGAGAAGCCCTTTATCCTCAAGGGCATCATGACGGTGGCCGGCGCGAAGAAGGCGCTGGAGGCCGGGGCCAGCGGCATCGTGGTCAGCAACCACGGCGGCCGCGTGCTGGATCAGTGCCCTGCCACGGCAGAGGTGCTGCCCGCCATCGCCGACGCGGTGGGCGGCCGGATGACCATTCTGGTGGACGGCGGCATCCGCACCGGCATGGATGTATTCAAGGCGTTGGCACTGGGCGCGGACGCCGTGCTCATCGGCCGTCCCTTCGTGAACATGGTCTACGGCGGCGGCGCCGAGGGCGTGCAGGTCTATGTGGACAAGCTGAAGGCCGAGCTGGCCGACACCATGGCCATGTGCGGCGCCCACTGTCTGGCGGACATCAAGCGCTCCATGATCTTCGGCTATTGAGCGGACACATGAAATGAGGAACGGGAGCCTTCGGCTCTCGTTCCTTTGTACAGGGAGTTTTTATGTATCGGGATATGACCGGGGGCGGCATCACCCGCAGTCTGCTGCTGTTCGCGCTGCCCATGATGGCGGGAAGCCTGCTGCAGCAATTATATAATGTGGCGGACACCCTTATCGTGGGGCGGGCGCTGGGACGGGACGCACTGGCGGCGGTAGGCTCCGCGTTCACGCTGACGACGTTCCTGACCTCCGTGTTTCTGGGTCTTGCCATGGGCGCGGGGGCGCTGTTCGCCATCTGTATCGGACGAGGGGACATGGCGGCGCTGCGCCGCGCCGCTGCGCTGGCACTGTGCCTTATCGGCGCGGTGACGGCGGTGCTGACGGCTCTGGTGTACGCCCTGCTCTCCCCCATTCTGCGGTTTTTGCAGGTGCCGGAGACGCTGCGGGGCGACATGGCCGGGTATCTGCGCATCATCTTCGTGGGACTGGCGGCCACGTTCCTGTACAACTTCTTTGCCTGCCTGCTGCGGGCGGCGGGCAACTCCGCCGCGCCCCTGTGGTTCCTGGGCGGCGCGGCGCTGCTGAACGTGGGGCTCGACCTGCTGTTCGTGCTGGTGTGCCGGTGGGGCGTCGCCGGTGCGGCGGCGGCCACCGTCACCGCCCAGTACGCCGCCGGACTGGGCCTGACGGTATACGCCCTGCGGCGCTGCCGGGAGCTGCTGCCCCGGCGGACGGACTTCCGGTTTGACCGGCGTATCCTCCGGGAGCTGCTGGATCTGTCGCTTCTGACCTGCGTGCAGCAGTCGGCCATGAACTTCGGCATCCTGCTGGTGCAGCGGCTGGTGGACAGCTTCGGGCCGGTGGTGATGGCGGCGTTTGCCGCCGCCGTGAAGATCGACGCCTTCGCCTATCTGCCGGTGCAGGAGCTCGGCAACGCCTTCTCCACCTTCGCGGCCCAGAACTACGGCGCCGGTCAGCCGGAGCGGCTGCGGCAGGGGCTGCGGCGGGCCACGGCGGTGAGCGCCGCGTTCTCCTGCGCCGTGGCGGCGCTTGTGGTGTTGTTCGCCCGGCCGTTGATGGGGCTTTTCGTGCAGGCGGGCGAAACAGAGGTCATCGCCGCCGGTGTCCTCTACCTCCGCATCGAGGGGGCGTTCTACGCCGGGATCGGCTGCCTGTTCCTGCTGTACGGGTTCTACCGCGCGGTGCAGCGCCCCGGCATGAGCGTGGTGCTGACGGTCATCTCGCTGGGCACCCGTGTAGCGCTGGCCTACGCGCTGGCGGGGCCGGTGGGTGAGGCTGGCATCTGGGCGGCCATCCCCATCGGGTGGCTGCTGGCGGACATCGCCGGGTACGGCTATTACCTGCGGCACCGGACGGCGCTGCTGACGCCGAAAGCGTAAAAAAAGAGATGCATGCCGGGGGCATGCATCTCTTTTTTACAGCAGAGCGGGGATATCCCGGAGATCCTCCACGGTCACGTCCACGCTGCCGTCGGCAGGGGCCGCGCCGGGACGGCGGTAGTAAACGGTCTTGAGCCCGTACCCCCGGCCACCGGCCATATCGGAGGTCAGGGAGTCGCCGATGATGGCGGCATCCGCCGGGGAAACAGGCGTCCCGCGCCCTTCGTTGACCTCCCGGAAGGCGGCGTCGAAGAACACCGGCGACGGCTTGGACGCACCGATGCGCTGGGAGATGAAGAAATAGGCGAAGCAGTCCTTCATGCCCGCCAGCGCCAGCCGGTGCAGCTGCTGCTCGTAGGGGCCGTTGCTGGCGGCGGCCAGCGTATACCTGCCGCGCAGGGCGTCCAGCAGTTCCCGCGCGCCGGGCACGGGGATGGCGCTCTCATGGAGGGCAGCGCGGAAGTACCGCTCGAACGTCGGGCCGTCGAAGTCCATGTCCAGCGCGGCGAATACGTTGCTCCAGCGGATCTTCTCCAGCTCAGGGAACGTCAGGGTGCCCTCCTCGATCTGCCGCCACAGCTTGTTGTTCTCCCGGTGGAACACGTCGTACATCCATGGCTCGTAGGGCCGCAGGCCGAAGTGGGCGAAGCCCTCCTCCATGGTCTGGCGGATGTAGGCGTCGAAGTCCAGCAGCGTATTGTCGATGTCAATCAGGATGAGTTTCATAGGCGGCTCCTCTCGTTTACTGCGTCCAGCATACCACATCCGGCGCGCCGGGGCAACAGGCAGCGCAAAATTTCAAAATACGGCACATGCGAGGGCGAAAAATCCACCGATTTTTCCGTATAGGGATACATTGTGCACAATCCACCCCGGTTTTTCCGAGGGAAAGTCTGTTGGTAAATGTGCTTGCTTTGCCCTGCGGGCGGTGTTATACTCTGCTCTTGCAGCCCTGTGAAGGCTGTGCTATATTGCATATACAGATGATCGATCCGGTCGCCGAAGGTGAGGAGGTACAGTATGAAGAAAGTCGAAATGACCAGCGGCTCCCTGTGGAAAAATATCCTGCTGTTCAGCCTGCCGCTGATGATGACGCAGGTGCTGGAGGTGCTGTTCAACCTCAGCGACGTGGCTATCGCCGGCAAGTACGCCTACAACACCTATATCGCGCTGGGCGCGGTGGGCTCCACCACCACGCTGGTGTCCCTGTTTACCGGGCTGCTCATCGGCATGGGCGCGGGCGTCAACGTGGCCGTGGCCCGCTGGCTGGGCATCGGCGATGACGAGGGCGTGGAGCGCACCACCCATACCTCCCTGCTGCTCTGTCTGGGCACCGGACTGCTGGTGTGCCTGATCTGCCTGTTCTTTGCCGAGCCGATGCTGCGGCTGCTGAACACCAAGGAGGAGTTCCTCCCCGGCGCGGTGCTGTATATGCGCATCTACGCGCTGGGCCTGCCGGGCATGGGCATCTACAACTGCGGCAACGGCATCCTCAGCGCCACGGGCGACACCAAGCGTCCGCTGATCTACCTGTCCGTGGCCGGCGTGCTCAACGTCATTCTGAATCTGGTGTTCGTCATCGGGTGCAATATGTCCGCCGAGGGCGTGGCCATCGCCAGCGCCATCGCCCAGTGGGTGTCCGCCGTCCTGATCTTTGTCCACCTGCTGCGGCGGCAGGACGCCTGCCGCCTGGACATGCGGAAGCTGCGGCTCCACAAGGCGGCAGCCAAGCGCATCCTGATGATCGGCATCCCCTCCGGCCTGCAGAACGCCATCTTCGCCGTGGCCAACCTGTTCGTGCAGGCGGGCTTGAACTCCTTCGACGAGATCACCGTCTCCGGCGCGGCGGCTGCCGCCAACGCCGACACGCTGGTGTTCAATATGATGGCGGCGTTCTACACCGCCTGCGCCAGCTTCGTCAGCCGCAACTGGGGCGCGGGCCGCAAGGAGCGCATCCTGAAAAGCTACTTCATCAGCATGCTGTACGCCTTCCTCACCGGCGCGATATTCGGCGGCCTGATGCTGCTGTTCGGGCGGCAGTTCCTGGGCCTGTTTGCCGACAAGCCGGAGGTCATTGATGCCGGTATGGATCGTCTGCGGATCATGGCCTTCTCCTACGGCATCGGCGCGCTGATGGACGCCAGCATCGCCGCCTCCCGGGGCATCGGAAAGAGCATCGCCCCCACCGTCATGGTCATCATGGGCTCCTGCGTGTTCCGGGTGGTGTGGATCTACACGGTGTTTGCCTACTTCCACACGGTGCCGTCGCTGTACCTGCTGTACATCTTCTCGTGGGCCATCACCGGCATTGCGGAGTATCTCTACTTCCGGGCCAGCTATAAAAAGAGCATCCTCGCCGCGCAGATGTGGTGAAAAAAGAAATAAAAAAGTGTTCTGCCCCACGGGCAGAACACTTTTTTATTTCAGCAGTTCGTCATAGCTGGTGTCCAGCGCGTCCCGCAGGGCGCGCAGCTGTACGGCCTGAATGTGCTGGATGCCGCGCTCGATCTTCACCAGCGTCTCGCGGGTCATCTCCACGCCCTCCAGCTGGAGCATCCGCACCAGCTCCGTCTGTCCGATGCCCCTTTCAAGCCGCACCCGCCGGATATTTTCCCCGATGCGTATCTCGTCCTGCTTGATCTTCTGCGCCATTCTGCACCTCGCAAATTCGGACTGAAATAAGTCCTCTTTTTCTTGATTGTAGAATGACGTCGTGTTATAATGGGACTGGTTTCAGTCCTATCATGATGCAGGGGGATAGAAAAAATGGAAAAAGTGACCATCACGGTGGACAGCGCCGTGTACGAATTCTATCGGAAGGTCGGCCTGTCCGCCGGCGGACTGCCGCCGGAGCAGGTCATGGCAGACGCGCTGTTCAAGCTGGCAGGCGAATTGAGCCTGCAGGCGCTGCACAAAAGAGCAAAAAAATGACCCGCAGAAAGCGGGTCATTTTTTTGCTCTCACATCAGCCGATGGTGACGCTGGTGTTCTTGGACAGCTGCTTCTTGGCGGCCTTGGGGATGGACAGCTGCAGGATGCCGTTTTCAAACTTGGCGGTCACATCCTCCGGCTCTACCTCCTCGCCCACATAGAACGTGCGGCTGCACGCACCGGCATAGCGCTCCTGACGGATGTACTTGCCCTTCTTGTCGGACTGATCCTTATCCAGACCCTTGGCGGCCTGAATGGTCAGATAGCCGTTCTTCAGCTCCACGTTCACCTCGTCCTTGGTGAAGCCGGGCAGGTCAACATCCAGCTCGTAGGTGCCCTCCGTCTCGCGGACATCGGTCTTCATCAGGTTCTTGGCGTGCTTGCCGTACAGGGGATCGCGGCCCTGCGGGATCATCATGCCAAAGGGATCGGAAAAGAAATCATCAAACAGGTTCTCACCAAAAATGCTGGGCAACATATGTCATACCTCCATTCGTACTGCGGCGCGCCTTGGGTGCGCCGTCTCTACATTACCCTCATTGTATCAACATGCTCGAGCCTCTCCGGAGGGACTCTCTCGCCCCCCTCTCTCAAGGTTCGGCCTTATTATAACGCCAATTTTAGCACTGTCAAGGGGAGAGTGCTAATATTCACAAAAACAGCACAGTCTGTTCACAAAATATGCAATAAGTTCCCGGCAGCGACGCCGTTCAGGGAAGATTCACACATTTCCGCCGCATTGACATTTGACTTTGCGCAGCGGCACGGCTATAATACTTTGCAAAATATGGCGACAAGGAGATGACTTCATGAATGAGGTAAAGACCCCTAAGAAACCGCTGCTCTACTACTATATCGTGGCGCTGCTGGTGCTGCTGCTGTTCAATCTGCTGGCCATGCCGTGGCTGGCGGAGCATCAGATCAAGGAGGTGGACTACAACACCTTCGTGTCCATGACGGAGCAGGGCCAGCTGGGCCGCGTGGAGATCCAGCAGCAAAGCAACCGCATCCTGTTTACGGACAAGGAGGAGACGGCCGTCTACAAAACCGCCATCGTCCCCGACGACGGTCTGGTGCAGCGTCTGCTGGACGCGGACGTGTCCACCACCGGCGAGGAGATCCAGCAGAGCTCGGTGCTGGTGGATATTCTGGTCTGGGTGCTGCCGCTGCTCCTGTTCATCGGCATCGGGCAGGTCATCTCCCGCAGCATGATGAAGAAAATGGGCGGCGGAAACTCCATGATGTTCAACATGGGCAAGTCCAGCGCCAAGGTCTACGTCAAGTCCGCCGAGGGCATCAAGTTTGACGACGTAGCCGGCGAGGACGAGGCCAAGGAGAACCTGCAGGAGGTGGTCAACTACCTCCACGACCCCAGCAAGTACAAGGAGATCGGCGCGTCCATGCCAAAGGGCATCCTGCTTGTCGGCCCTCCGGGCACCGGCAAGACCATGCTGGCCAAGGCCGTGGCCGGTGAGGCCAACGTGCCCTTCTTCTCCATGTCCGGCTCCGAATTCGTGGAGATGTTCGTGGGCATGGGCGCCTCCAAGGTGCGCGACCTGTTCAATCAGGCCAAGGAGAAGGCCCCCTGCATCGTGTTCATCGACGAGATCGACGCCATCGGTCAGAAGCGAAGCGGCGGCCAGTACGGCGGCAACGATGAGCGGGAGCAGACCCTGAACCAGCTGCTCACCGAGATGGACGGCTTTGAGGGCAACAACGGCGTCATCATCCTCGCCGCCACCAACCGCCCTGAGTCCCTTGACCCGGCGCTGACCCGTCCCGGCCGCTTCGACCGCCGGGTGCCGGTGGAGCTGCCCGATCTGCAGGGGCGCGAAGCCATTCTGAAGGTACACGCCAGAAAGATCAAGGTGGCCGAGGACGTGGACTTCAACAAGATCGCCCGCATGGCCTCCGGCGCGTCCGGCGCGGAGCTGGCCAACATCGTCAACGAGGCCGCTCTCCGGGCCGTCCGGGACGGCCGCCGCTTCGCCACACAGTCGGATCTGGAGGAGAGCATCGAGGTGGTCATCGCCGGTTACCAGAAGAAGAACGCCATCATGACCGACCATGAGAAGAAGATCGTGTCCTATCATGAGATCGGCCACGCGCTGGTGGCGGCGCTGCAGACCCACTCCGCCCCGGTGCAGAAGATCACCATCGTGCCCCGCACCTCCGGCGCGCTGGGCTACACCATGCAGGTGGAGGAGGGCAACCACTACCTGATGACCAGGGAGGAAATGGAGAACAAGATCGCCACCCTCACCGGCGGCCGTGCCGCCGAGGAGGTGGTGTTCGGCTCCATCACCACCGGCGCCTCCAACGATATCGAGCAGGCCACCAAGCTGGCCCGGGCCATGATCACCCGCTACGGCATGAGCGATGAGTTCGGTATGGTGGCGCTGGAGACGGTCACCAACCAGTATTTGGGCGGCGACGCCTCCCTGGCCTGCTCCGCCGACACCCAGACGAAAATCGACCAGCAGGTGGTGGCGCTGGTGCAGAAGCAGCACGAAAAGGCGCTGCAGATCCTCACCGAGAACCGCGCCAAGCTGGACGAGCTGGCCCGGCACCTGTACGAGAAGGAGACCATCACCGGCGAGGAGTTCATGAGCATCCTCAACGGCTGACGGAGAAAGGAGGCCCCATGGCCCGCACCATCGAGATCACCGATTTTGCCGCACCGGAGCTGGATATTTACGCTCGGGCCACGGAAAACCAGCTGGTGAACCGGGCCGATCCGGCCAACGCGCTGTTCATCGCGGAAAGCCCGCTGGTCATCGGACGGGCGCTGGACGCGGGCTGCGTGCCTGTGTCGTTCCTCATGGAGCCGCAGCACATCACCGGCAAGGGCGCGGACATCCTTGCCCGCTGCCAGCCGGATATCCCGGTGTACACCGCGCCGCTGGACGTGCTGACGCGGCTCACCGGCTTCCACCTGACCCGGGGGATGCTGTGCGCCATGCGGCGTCCGCCCCTGCCCTCCGTGGCGGAGGTGTGCGCCGGAGCGCGGCGCATCGCTGTGCTGGAAAACGTGATGAACCCCACCAACGTGGGGGCCATCTTCCGGTGCGCGGCGGCGCTGGGTATGGACGCGGTGCTGCTGACCCAGCAGGGCAGCGACCCTCTGTACCGCCGGGCGTCCCGTGTCAGCATGGGCAACGTGTTCCTCGTGCCGTGGACGTACCTGCCGGAGGAGGTGGACTGGACGGAGACGCTGCATGAGCTGGGCTTCACCACGGCGGCCATGGCCCTGCGGCAGGACTCCCTGCGGCTGGACGACCCCCGCCTGCTGCGGGCGGAGAAGCTGGCGGTGGTGCTGGGCACCGAGGGCGACGGGCTGGCGGACGGCACCATCGTCCGGTGTGACTACACGGTGATGATCCCCATGACCCACGGAGTGGACAGTCTCAACGTGGCGGCGGCCAGCGCCGTGGCCTTCTATCAGCTGGGGCTCCAATGCCGAGACAAGTAAAAAAAGAGTCCCGCAGCGATTGCTGCGGGACTCTTTTTTATGTCGGGGATTTACAGGCCCAGCGCCGCCTTGAGGGCATCTGCGCGGTCGGTCTTTTCCCATGCCACGCCCAGCTCCTCGCGGCCCATGTGGCCGTAGGCCGCCAGCTGGCGGTAGATGGGCTTGCGCAGCTCCAGATCACGGATGATGGCGGTGGGGCGCAGGTCAAAGACCTTCTCCACAGCGGCCTCCAGCTTGTCGTCGGCCACTACGCCGGTGCCGAAGGTCTCCACCAGCACGCTGACGGGACGGGCCACGCCGATGGCGTAGGCCAGCTGGATCTGGCACTTTCTGGCCAGACCGGCGGCCACCACATTCTTGGCCACCCAGCGGGCGGCGTAGGCAGCGGAGCGATCCACCTTGGTGGGATCCTTGCCGGAGAAGGCGCCGCCGCCGTGGGGGGCGCTGCCGCCGTAGGTATCCACGATGATCTTGCGGCCGGTAAGTCCGGTGTCGGCGGCAGGGCCGCCGCTGACGAAGCGGCCGGTGGGGTTGACGTAGATCTTCGTCTCACCGTCCAGCAGCTCAGCGGGAACGGTGGGCTTGATCACCAGCTCGATCATGTCCTTGCGGATCTGCTCCAGCGACACGTCGGGGCTGTGCTGGGTGGACAGCACCACGGTGTCCACGCGGACAGGCTTGCCGCTGTCGTCGTACTCCACGGTGATCTGGGTCTTGCCGTCGGGACGCAGATAGTCCACCAGACCCTGCTTGCGCACATCGGTCAGGCGCTTGGCCATCTTGTGTGCGATAGAGATGCCCAGCGGCATCAGCTCCGGCGTCTCGTCGCAGGCGTAGCCGAACATCATGCCCTGGTCGCCGGCGCCGTTGTCCAGCTCGCTCTCGCCCTTGGCCTTGGCCTCGTAGCTCTTGTCCACGCCCAGCGCGATATCGCCGGACTGCTCGTCGATGTTGGTGATGACGGCGCAGGTATTGCCGTCGAAGCCGTACTGGGAGCGGTCGTAGCCGATGTCCAGCACCACCTGACGGGCGATCTTGGGGATGTCCACATAGCAGCTGGTGGTGATCTCACCCATAATGTGGATGAGGCCGGTGGAGGCGCAGGTCTCGCAGGCCACGCGGCCATTGGGGTCCTGCTCAAAAATCGCGTCCAGCACCGCGTCAGAGATCTGGTCGCAGATCTTATCGGGATGCCCCTCGGTAACGGATTCAGAAGTAAACAGATGTCTTGCCATGATGATTTTTCTCCTTTCTTTTGGGAAAATGCAATAAAAAAGCGCCCTGCCGAACCGACAGAGTGCTGAAGCTTTCTTGCCTTCCCTCATCTTTCGATTCGTTCGTCGGATTTGGCACCTTGAAAAAACAGGTTGCCGTGGCTTCATAGGGCCGATCCCTCCGCCACTCTTGATAAGGTATTCACTTGTACGGTCTATCTTAGCACATATTTTGCGGCTGTCAATAGGTTTTCCCGGAAATTTGCAAATAATTCACTTTGTGGAAACATTTCCATTGTTCAAAAAAATGACATGACTTTTTCCGCCCTATGCGCTACAATAGGCGTTACTTGAATTGATACAGGAGGACATTCCCCTTGAAAAAGCTCTATGACGGGGTGCAGCGCTTCTGCGCCGCCCACCCCCGGTTCGGCATTCCCAATCTGATGCGCGTCATCGTCATCGGCACCGCCGCGGTGTACATTCTGTCCATGCTGACGGTGTCCACCGACCCCACCGCGCTGGACTTTCTCACGTTCAACCTCAACGGCCTGCTCCACGGCGAGATCTGGCGCATCGTCACGTTCGTCTTTTACCCCAGTAACAGCTCTCCGCTCTGGCTGCTGGTCAGTCTGTACTTCTACTACTGGATCGGCTCCACGCTGGAGCGGCAGTGGGGCACCGCCAAGTTCAACCTGTACTACTTCAGCGGCGTGCTGCTGACGGTGCTGGGCACAGTGCTGGCCAGCGTCATCACCGGCAACAGCTACATTACCGTGGCGGGCACCACCTATGTGAACCTGTCCATGTTCTTCGCCTTCGCCATGCTGTTCCCGGATACCACGGTGCTGTTCATGTTCATCATCCCCGTGAAGATGAAGTGGCTGGCCTATCTGGACGGCGCGCTGTTCGCCTTCGACATCGTCCGGGCCATCGGCCAGCACAACTGGGCGGGCGTGGTGCTGCCGGTGGTGGCGCTGCTGAACTTCGCCGTGTTCATCTGGCCGGAGGTACACTATCTGGCCGCCCGCACCAAAACGCAGTACAGCCCCAAGACCGTGCAGTACAGGCAGGCGGTGAAGCAGCAGGCCCAGGAAAAGGGCTATCACCACAAGTGCGCCGTGTGCGGCCGCACCGACACGGACTACCCCGACCTGCAGTTCCGCTACTGCAGCAAGTGCGCGGGCTACCACTGCTTCTGTCAGGATCACATCTTCAACCACGTCCACTTCACCGAGGAATGACAGATACGCAAAGCTCCCTCCAGCCGACGGGCTGGAGGGAGCTTTTTGCCTATTCACGCTCCACCGCGCCGCTGACGATGCGGTAGTAGGCGTTGGACGTCAGCTTGTACGCCAGCGTGTACAGCAGGGCGAAGGCCACATAGCTGACGACGGTGGTGCCGATGAGCAGCGGTGTGTTGCTGAGGTTGAACAGCAGCAGGAGCTTGTGGATGAAGGGGAACGCGAAGCACAGGTGTACGCCGGCCAGGGCCATGGGCAGGAAGAACACCGTCAGCAGCTGGGAGTTGATGCTGCGGCGGATGTCCCGCTTCGTCATGCCCACCTTCTGCATGATGTCGAAGCGGCTCTGATCCTCGTAGCCCTCGCAGATCTGCTTGTAGTAGATGATGGACACGGCGGCCAGCAGGAACACCACGCTGAGCATGATGCCCAGGAAGAACAGCCCGCCGTAGCTGCCGTAGAAATCGCTGCGGTTGGCGGCCAGCGAGTCCACCTCCCAGCCGGTGACAATATCGCCGCCTGCGGCGGCGTCGTGCAGCGCCCACTGCACCGCGTCCGTCAGGCTTTGCGGATCGCGGACGCCCTCCTCGTAGGAGTCGCCGCCGAACTGCTCCTCGGCGGGCAGGTCGCTGTCGAAGCTGCAATACCAGCGGAGCTGTACGTCCATCGCGCCGCCGGACATGGTGTCCAGCATGGTGTTGGCGGCGCTGTCGAAGTCCGGCACCACCACAAACAGGGACGGCGTGACATCCGCCGCTGCCGCGCCGTTGACCGGGCAGCTGTCCAGCTGTCCCCGGACGCGCCACGCCGTGCCGCCCACGGTGAATTTCTCCGCCGTGAACGTCATGCGGTTGCCGTAGACCAGCGCCTCGTCCGCCGCCAGCGTCAGATCGGCGCCCATGACGGCGTTGTAGTCCGACAGGGGCAGCAGCGTCACGCGGGTGCTCTCCATGACGCCGTCCGTCTCCGCCAGCGCGGGACGCAGCACACCCTCCGGCGTCAGGATGCCGTAGACATAGGCGGCGCGGTAGGTCTGCTCGTTATCGAAGGAGGAGCCCATCTCCTCCGCCGCGCCGGTCAGGGCGGTGCGCAGAGCGTTCAGATTCTCATCGCTCATGCGGCTCACGTCGCCGCCGAAGTAGCACTCCACGTTGATGTCCCGGACATAGCGCTGGTGCAGGGCGTCCTCCACGCCGTAGTACATGCAGGTGGTGGAGGACAGCATCACCAGCACCATGGTGGCCAGCACGCAGACGCTGGCAAGCCCCGCGCCGTTGCGCTTCATGCGGTAGGCCATGGAGGACACGGACACGAAGTGGCGGGACTGGTAGTAATAGCGGGGATTCCTCTGCAGGGCGCGGCACAGCGCCACAGACCCTGTGATGAACAGCAGATAGGTGCCCAGAATAACCATGATCACCGCCGCGAAGAACCACAACAGCGCCTCCAGCGGGTCGCGGATGGACACGGCCAGCCAGTAGGCCCCGCCCAGCAGGACAAGGCCCAGCACCGCCAGCGCCCATCTGGCCCGGGGCGGCTTCTCGCCCACGGACTCGCTGTGCAGCAGGGCCACGGCACTGACCCGGTGCAGCTGCCACAGAGCGTGCAGAAAGATGAGGGTGTGTACGGCGGCGAACAGCGCCAGCGTGATGAGCAGGGACACCGCGTTCACCGTGAACGTGTAGGTGATCCGGCTGCGCAGCAGGTTCATCAGCCCCAGCTCCGCCAGCTTGGACAGCGCCACGCCCAGCGCAAGGCCGGTGACGGTGGTGCCGGCGTAGGTCAGCAGCGTCTCCCACAGCAGGATACGGGCGATGTTGCCCTTGCCCATGCCCAGCACATTGTACAGGCCGAACTCCCGGCTGCGGCGGCGGATGAGGAACGAATGGGTATAAAAGAGGAAAATCAGGGCAAACACGGCGATGACCACGCTGCCAAGACTCATAATCAGGGCCGTACTGCGGCCGCCGGACATCTGGGGCAGCACCGAGGACACAGACAGGCCCATGAGGATGTAGAACATGGCGGTGATGCCGGTGCAGGTCAGCAGATACGGCAGGTACAGACGGCGGTTCTGCTTCATGCCCGTCCACGCCAGACGGGGGTAAAATCCACGGTTCATCGTGCGTCACCGCCTGCCTGCAGCATGGTCAGTGTGTCGGAGATCATCTGGTAGAACCCGGCATCCCCGGTATCGCCGCGATAAAGCTGGTGGAACACCTCGCCGTCCTTGATGAACAGCACCCGTCCGGCACGGCTGGCCGCCTTGACGGAATGTGTGACCATGAGAATGGTCTGGCCCCGGCGGTTCACGTCGCCGAACAGCGTCAGCAGCTCGTCGGTGGCGCGGGAATCCAGCGCGCCGGTAGGCTCGTCGGCCAGCAGCAGACGGGGCTGGGTGATAAGGGCGCGGGCCACGGCGGCCCGCTGCTTCTGCCCGCCGGACACCTCGTAGGGGTACTTCTTCAGCAGCTCCGTGATGCCCAGCTGCTCCGCCAGCGGGCGCAGGCGGTCGCGCATCTCGGAGTAAGGCTTCCCCGCCAGCACCAGCGGCAGGTAGATGTTGTCCTCCAGCGAGAATGTGTCCAGCAGGTTGAACTCCTGAAACACGAAGCCCAGATGATCCCGGCGGAACGCGGCGGCGTCCGCCTCCTTCACAGCGGACAGATCGCGCCCGTCCAGCCGCACCGTCCCGGCGGTGGGGGTATCCAGCGCCGCCAGTATGTTCAGCAGCGTGGTCTTGCCGCTGCCGGACTCGCCCATGATGGCCACATATTCGCCCTGCTCCACCGTGAACTCCACGTTATGCAGGGCCTCCACGCGGCTGCCGCCGAAGCGGGTGGTATACACCTTGCGCAGACCGCTGACTTCCAGAATCGACATAAAAACGACCTCCTTTTCTTTGCAGGTCACAGTATAACAGGGGCGGGAAACGGCTGCCATGCGGTCAGCTTACATTTCCCGCCCCCATTCTAACAAAAATGTAAGGTTTTCACTCCAGCGGGCCGGTGCGGCGGCTGAGATCCAGCCGGATGACCGTCCCCTCCCCTACGGCGGACGCGGCGGTGATGGTGTGGCCCAGATCCCGGCAGATACGTCGGCACAGGTACAGTCCGATGCCGCTGGCCTGCCGGTGCGTCCGCCCGTTGCGGCCGGTGTAGCCCCGGTCGAAGATGCGGGGCAGATCCTCCGGCGCGATGCCGATGCCGGTGTCCCGGATGCACAGGGTAGCCGGTTCCTCCGCGTCAATGGTGATGCTGCCGCCCTCCGGCGTGTATTTCAGGGCGTTGGACAGCACCTGCTCCACCACGAAGCCCAGCCACTTCTCGTCCGTCACCGCCGTCAGACCCACCGGCGCATAGTGCAGCGTCAGCCGCCGGTCGATGAACTCCCCGGCGAATTTCCGCAGGCTCTGGCGGATCACCTCGTCCACGTCGCAGCTGCGGATCACATAGTCGCTGGTGCCCTCGTCCAGCCGCAGGTACATCAGCACCATGTCCACATACTGCTCGATGCGCAGCAGCTGGCTCATCAGCTTCCGCCCGTTGGGCGTGTCGTCCAGCTGCAGCGTCAGGCGCATGGCGGCGATGGGCGTTTTGATCTGGTGTACCCACGCGGTGTAGTAGTCCACCATCTCCCGGTGGCGGGCGGTGTTGGCCGTCTCCCGCTCCGACGCGGCGCGGCGCAGCGTCTCGATGGCGGCCATGCAGTCCGCCTCCCCGATGGTGTCCGGGGCGGGCAGCGCCAGCAGCATGGCGTTGGCCTCCGTCCGCAGCTCCGCCATCCGCCGGTGGCGGCGAACGGTGCGGGCATAGTCCCATGCCGCCGCGGCGGCGCACACCAGCAGACACAGCGCCGCCGGATAGACCACCGCCGCCAGCGGCAGCTGGTACAGCGCAAAGCTGCCCGCCAGCAGCGCGCAGCACAGCACAAATATGCATATCGCCAGCCGGTGCCGGCGGATATAGCGCCAGAAAAGTTCCATATCGCTCCTTACTCCACCAGATAGCCCACGCCGTGGCGGGTGGTGATAAAGTCCTCCAGTCCCGCCGATGCCAGCTTCCGCCGCAGGCGGTTGACGTTGACCGTCAGGGTGTTCTCGTCCACGAAGCTGTCCGTCTCCCACAGGGTCTGCATCAGCTTTTCCCGGCTGACCACCTGCCCCGCCCGCTCCATCAGGCACAGCAGGATGCGGTATTCGTTCTTCGTCAGGTCTACGGATGCGCCGCCGTACTCCAGCTTCTGTATATCGGTGCGCAGGCGCGCGCCCCGGCATGCCGGTACTGGCGGCTGCACCGTGAAATCGTAGGCCCGCCGCAGCAGGGCCTGCACCTTGGCCATCAGCACGTTCCGGTCAAAGGGCTTGGCGATAAAGTCGTCGGCCCCCATGTTCATGGCCATGACGATGTTCATGTTGTCCGCCGCCGAGGACAGAAAGATGATGGGCACGCGGCTGCTTTTCCGGATCTGGCGGCACCAGTGGTAGCCGTCGAAAAACGGCAGGGAGATGTCCAGCAGGATCAGGTGCGGGTCGTAGGCCGCCGCCTCCTCCGCCACGCGGCGGAAGTCCGTGACGCAGCGCGCCTCCAGTGCCCAGGATGCCGCCTGCTCACAGACGGCCTGGGCGATGGCCGCGTCGTCCTCCACGATAAAAATGCGGTACATGGCTCTCCCCTCCCTCTCTGGCACTATGATAGCACACCGGCCCGCCGGTGGCAAGCCGCCGGAGCTTAGGACTTTTTTAATTTTCCCCTTGACAACGAACTGTACCACGCATATAATACAGTTAACATCCGTATTACACAAGTAATACAGTTTACAGAAAGGAGGTGCAGCGCGTGATCTCATTTCAGGCGTTCCGACAGACGGACGGCACGCCCATCTATCTCCAGATCATCCGCTATATCCAGCAGGGACTGGCGGCGGGCACCATACAGGACGGCGATGAGCTGCCCTCCCGGCGGGTGGTGTCGGCGCTGCTGGCGGTAAACCCCAACACCGTGCAGAAGGCCTTCCGCCTGCTGGAGGACGAGGGGCTGGTCACATCCCGCGCCGGGGCCAAGAGCTTTATTCAGGCCACGCCGGAGCAGATCGCCGCCCTGCGGCGGGAGCTGCTGGAAACGGAGATGCAGGCCATGGTGGACGCGGCCCGGCGCATGGGCCTGACCCGCGAGGAGGCCCACCGCCTGCTGGACACACTGTATGACAGGGAGGGAACGGACGCATGAGAAAGCATCTATCCGTGCTGGCGCTGGCGGCGCGCGGCACCGTATGCAAGGTCATTGCCGTCACGATTTTGGCGGCGCTGCTGTCCGGCGCGCTGCTGCGGCTGGTACCGGCGTATGAGGACCGCGTCGTCTACGCCAACGACGACGGCAGCGTAACGTCAGAGTACTACCCCAGCGACTTCAGCGCGCTGCCGGGCAAGACCGGCGCGGCAGCCGTCTGCGCCGTGGGCTTCGCCGTCCTGCTGGCGGTGCTGAGCCTCAACGGCTGCGGCTACGGGGCCAAGACCGGCCTGACCGTGGGGCGGCTGCGGATCGGTGAGGACATCCTCTGCCTGTGGTGGTCGCTGTACAACGCCGTGTGCGTGCTGTCCTACTGGGCGGTGATGGCGGCGGTGTGCGTCGCGGTGGTAAAGCTGCGCGTCGACACCGTGCAGATGCCCTACGGCAGCTATACGCCGGGGCCGCAGACGCTGCTGCTGTCCGTGTACGCCGGCAGCTTTCTGCACCACCTGCTGCCCCTGCGGGACGCCGCCGTATGGGTGGAGAACCTGCTGCTGACGGCGCTGTGCGCCGTGTCGGCCGCCCGGTTCTCCCACGCCCAGCGCCGGGGCCGGTTCAGCATCGCCCCCTTTATCGCGCTGGCGCTGACCATCGGCAGCTTTTTCTTCCGGATGGGCTCCGGCACCACCATTCTGCTGTGCCTTGTCACGGCGGCGGCACTGGGCATCACCATGACGCAGTTTCTGAAAGGAGAGACGGACGATGACGCAAAAACGGACTTCCGCACTGCGCAGGACGCTTGAGCGCATCCTGCCCCCCAACGTACCGGCGGACACCATGCACGGCATCATCACCGGAAGCCTGGGGCTGGGCGCTCTGGTGAGCGCCATCGACTTCACCGTGCGGTACAGCGCCACTTACCGGGGTATGTTCTACTGGGACGGGCGGCTGATGGACACGGCGCTGATGAACCACTTCTCCGCCTATGCGGAGCCGGTGGTCATCGTGTTCGGCGTGGTGGTGCTGCTGGCGCTGCTGTCCGCCGTGATGCTGTACAGCTCCTACTATCTGGGCGGGCGCAGCATCTACCTGATGCGCCGCCTGCCCGATGGGCGGCAGACCCTGCGGCGTCAGGTGTGGACAGCGCCGCTGCTGTGGGCCGTGTGCGCCGCCGCGCTGGGCGCGCTGGTGCTGGGCCTGTGCTACGGGGCGTGGTACTGCATCACCCCCGACCAGTGCCTGCCCACGGAGGAAAATATCCAGCGGGCCATGAACGCCATCGCGGCGTCGCCCTATTCCAGCTAAGGAGGGAACGCACATGCTTGAGATCAACCATGTCAGTAAGAAATACGGCGCCAAGGAGGCGCTGCGCGACGTGTCCCTGACGCTGCCCCGCGGGCAGATCGTGGGCCTGTTCGGGGAGAACGGCGCGGGCAAGACCACGCTGATGAAGTGCGTGCTGGGTCTGACGAAGCACGAGGGCACGGTGACGCTGGACGGCGCGGCCATCGACCGCACCAATATCGACCGGCTCAGCTTCGCTACCTGCGAGCACTCCTTCTTCCCCGCCCTGACCCCGGCGGCCCACCGGGACTTCTACGCCGCTCACTTCCCCCGCTTCAACGGTAAGCGGTTCCAGAGCCTGATGGACTTCTTCTCCCTGCCCATGGACAAGAAGCTGCGCAGCTTCTCCGCCGGTATGCAGAACCAGTTCGAGGTCATCATGTCCCTGTCCCAGGGCGCGGACTATATCCTGATGGACGAACCCTTCGCGGGCAACGACATCTTCAACCGGGAGGACTTCTACAAGGTGCTGCTGGGCATTCTGACGGAGCAGGAGACGGTGCTGCTGAGCACCCACCTCATTGAGGAGGTGAAGGACTGCATTTCCCGCGCTGTCCTCATCCGGGAGGGCGTCATCGTGGGCGACTGCACCGCCGACGCGCTGGAGGAGTCCGGCAAAGACCTGATGACCTACATCAAGGAGACATATCACTACCGGCCCGACCGGGTCAGTCAGGCGCTGGACGCCCTGACGGACGGAGAGGAGGACACATGAAACGGAGTCTTGCGGCAGCGGCGGCGCTGCTGGTGCTGGCCGCCGCCATCCTCACCACCCTGTCCCTGCGGCTGGACGGCACCGCCACCCCCCTGCCCGTCACCGTCAAGGCCGCGCGGGGCGACGTAACGGCGGCGGAGGGACTGCGCTTCCACACCGCCGTCAAGTACGGCACCCGGCTGCGCTGGGACACGGAGTACGACGTGGGCAGCAATACATGGGACACCGTCCACCGTATGCCGGGCGGCTCGGACAACGGGCGGCTCTACTACTACGACCGGCGGGAGGATATCTACGACAGCCGCGACAACAACCGGCGGTACATCACACTGATGGCGCAGCCGGAGGACGCCATGATCCGGCATCTGGTGGCGGGCGCGAAGGCCGCGCAGGAGAGCGGTGAGCTGTACGGTCGGGACTACACGGAGCGGATACGCATGCGGGACTTCTACGACACTTATCCCCTGTATCTGACCTGGGACAGGAACGATATGAACCAGCTGCTGCGGGACGACCTGCACACCTACTACGATGACACGCTCCCCGCCTTCGACAAGCTGCGCATCCCCGTGGGCGAAACGGACTGGATGGAACCCACCCTTTACTACTACGCGGACAACAACATGAGCCTGTACGGCGACACCACGCTCCACGCGGAGAACCGGTTCACGTCGTTCTCCGTGGGGCTGGACGAGGGCTTTCTGACCACGGTAGGCTTCGCCGCCGATGCAGACCCCCAGCCGGACTGGGCGCCGGAGGGCTTCGGCCTGTGGTACGTCCCACTGGAGCTGAACCGCTACACCGCCACCGGCGGCGGAGGTTACTCCTACGAGCAGCCGGACATGACGCGGCTGCGGCTGGTCTATCCGCTGGACATCGCGGCGCAGCGGGTGGTGGGCCTGCAGCTTACCCGTGACCGCTCGGAGATCCTGCTGACCACGGCGGAGGACGGCCAGTACGTCCTGCGGGTGCTGGATGCCGAAGACTTCCGCTGCAAGCTGACGCTGGTGGTGGACGAGGATGCGTCGCCCCGGCATTTTACCGCCTCCATGCTGACGCAGAGCGGCACATCCTACGAGCTGGACTATTACGACTATGTGCTGCCGGTGTACAACAACAGCACCGATGACCTGCTGGTGGCCTGCACCGGCAGCCGCCTCACCGTGCTGCGCCCCGGCGGCGACGGCTGGGTGGTGGACTACGACATCGACCTGCTGTGGCCCGAGCTGGATGAGGACGGCCAGGTCGTCTGGAACAGCGAGTACCGCCCGCTGGAGGACGGCAGCTACAGCTATACCTACGCCTACGGCGACTATTCGGCGCTGGGGCTCAGCAGCCAGCTGGACGAGATCTCCATGCTGTACCGGGACGGCAGGCTGGCGCTGGCCACCGGCGACCATACCGGCACCTACACGCTGGTGTCGGTGTACGACCGCACCGGCCTGCTGTACGGCACGGTCATCGACACGGGGCTGGCGGAGCAGAACATGTACACCGGCTACTGGTCATTCTTCAACCCCCTGTACTGCACGGAGCTGGCGTGGGACTGACCCCCTCACAGCAAAAGAGACGCGGCCTTTCAGCCGCGTCTCTTTTGTTCATGTCTCCTGTATCCCGTTTACCGGATCCAGTCCTCGGTCTGCTGCCGCAGCCAATCGCACCATGCGTCCATGCCCTCGCCGGTCTTGGCGGAGATGGGGAACACCTTCAGGCGCGGGTTGCGCATATGGGCGTAGGCCAGCACCTTGTCCATGTCGAAGTCAAAATACGGCAGCACGTCGATCTTGTTGATAAGCAGTACATCACAGACGGTGAAAATGAGCGGGTATTTCAGGGGCTTGTCATGGCCCTCCGGCACGGAGAGGATCATGGCGTTCTTCACCGCGCCGGTGTCGAACTCCGCCGGGCACACCAGATTGCCCACGTTCTCCAGCACCACCAGATCCAGATCATGGGTGCCGATCTCCCGCAGGCCCTGCTCCGTCATACCGGCGTCCAGATGGCACATGCCGCCGGTGTGCAGCTGGATGGCCCGTGCGCCGGTATCCGCGATGGCTCTGGCGTCCACGTCCGAGTCGATGTCTGCCTCCATGACGCCGATGCGCAGATCGTCCCGCAGCCGCTCTATGGTGCCCCGGAGAGTGGTGGTCTTGCCGCTGCCGGGGGAGGACATCAGATTCAGCAGGAACGTCCTGTCCCGCTTCAAGTCCTCCCGCAGCCGCGCCGCCTCCCGGTCATTGTCGGCGAACACGCTCTCCTTTACCTCGATGATCTTATACTGTTCCATATTAAGCGCCCTCTATCTCCTTGATACTGATCTCGCTGCCCCGCAGCAGCCATGTGTCCCCGCTGCCGCAGTGGGGACAGGTGCGGCCATGTGCCACGGTGGGGTAGTCCTGCCCGCAGCCGCCGCAGTGCGTGACAGCGGGCGTCGTTTCGATGCGCAGCGCCGCGCCCCGCAGCAGGCCGGACTTCTGCACGGCCCAGTCCCAGCAGCTCACCAGCTCCTTGGGGATGGCGCCGGACACCTCGCCCAGCTCCAGCGTGACGGAGGCCACCTCCGTCAGGCCGTTGTCCGCTCCCACGCGCTCCACCGTTCTGATGGTGTGAAATACGATGCCCAGCTCGTGCATATCACTTGGCCTTTTTGGCGCGGCGGGCGGCCTTCTTGATCTTGATCTCCCGCTTGACCATGTAGGGCAGGATGGCCTTCATCTTGTCCTCGCAGGCGTACATGGTGCTGCACTCCGGCCGCTCCCGGTGCAGGTGGATGGCGTCAAAGGCGCACTTGGTGGTGCAGACGCCGCAGCCGATACACTTGTTGGGGTCTACCACGCTGGCGCCGCAGCCGAGGCAGCGGGCCGTTTCGGCCTTGACCTGCTCCTCCGTGAAGGCGATGCGCTCGTCGCGGAACGTCCTGCGCAGCGCCTCGTTGTAGCCCACCCGCTGCCGGGGCGTGTTGTCGTAGCTGTCCACGGCGATGAGGGCGTTTTTCTTGTCCAGCTCGATGAACTGGCGGCGGTCGCGGCCGATGGTCAGGGTCGCGCCCTGCACGAAGCGGTGCAGGCTGACCGCGCCCTGCTTACCGGCGGCGATGGCGTCGATGGCAAACTTCTGGCCGGTGTACACGTCGCCGCCCACGAAGATGTCCGGCTCCGCCGTCTGGTAGGTGACGGGATCGGCCTTGGCGGTACCGTTTGGGTTGAACGCCGCCTGCGTACCGGCCAGCAGCTCCTTCCACTCCGCCTTCTGCCCGATGCAGAACAGCACCGTGTCGCAGGGCGCCATCTGCAGCACCGACTCGTCGTAGACCGGTGCGAAGCGCCCCTCGCCGTCCTTGACCCGCAGGCACTTCCTGAACGTGACGGACACGGCCTTTCCGTTCTCGGCGGACACCTCCACGGGGCCGAAGCCGGCGTGGACGGCGATATCCTCCCGCTGGCACTCGGCGCGATCCTCCTCGCCCATGGGCATCTCGTCGTAGGACTCCAGACAGTACAGACTGACACTGTCCGCACCGCAGCGCACGGCGGTGCGGGCCACATCGGCCGCAATGTTGCCGCCGCCGATGACCACCACCCGGCCCGTCAGCTTCACATCCGCGCCGCTGTTGACCCGGCGCATGAAGTCGATACCGGCCTCCACACCGGCCGCGTCGCCGCCGGGGACGGGCAGCTTTCCGCCGGACTGCAGGCCCACGGCCACATAGAAGCCCTTGTAGCCCTCGTCCCGCAGCTGCTGAATGGTGACGTCCTTCCCCACCTCCACGCCGCAGCGGAACTCCACGCCCAGCTGGCGCAGCACATCGATCTCCGCCTCCACCACGTCCTTCTCCAGACGGAAGGAGGGGATGCCGTTCATCAGCATGCCGCCGGGACGGCTCTCCTTTTCAAAGACGGTGGGGCGATAGCCCTTCTCCGCCAGATAGTACGCGCAGCTCATACCGGCGGGGCCGCCGCCGATAATGGCGATCCTCTCGGTGAACTCGCCGTCCACCTTGGGGATGACCTTCTCCGGCACGAACCGCGTCTCCGCGTCCAGATCCTGCTGGGCGATGAAGCGCTTCACCTCGTCGATGGCCACGGCCTGATCCACCGTTCCGCGGGTGCAGGCGTCCTCGCAGCGGCGGTTGCAGATGCGGCCGCACACGGCGGGGAACGGGTTCTCCCGCTTGATGAGGGCCAGCGCCTCCCGGTACTTGCCCTGCGCCGCCAGCTTCAGATAGCCCTGCACGGCGATGTGGGCGGGACAGGCGGTCTTACAGGGGGCGGTGCCGGTGTCGTAGCAGTTGATGCGGTTTTTGTCGCGGTAGTCGATGCTCCACTTCTCCGGGCCCCACTTCACCTCGTCGGGCAGCTCCTGCCGGGGATACTCGATAAAGCCGTCCTTGGTACACAGCTTCTGGCCCAGCTTCACCGCGCCGGCGGGACAGCTCTCCACGCAGCGGCCGCAGGCCACGCACTTCTCGCTCTCCACCGCCGCCACATAGGCGCTGCGGGACATATTGGGTGTGTTGAACAGCTGGCTGGTGCGCAGGGCGTTGCATACGTTGACATTGCAGTTGCAGATGCCGAAGATCTTCTGCTCGCCGTCGATATTGGTGATCTGGTGGACGAAGCCGTTGTCCTCCGCCTTCTTGAATATCTCCATGGCCTCGTCGTAGGTGATGTACTCGCCACGCTGGGTCTGCACCACGTAGTCGGCCATATCGCCCACGGCGATGCACCAGTTTTCCACGTCGTCGCCGCAGCCCTCGCCCAGCTTCTCCCGGCTGGCGCGGCAGGAGCACATGCTCTTGGCGTACTTCCCCTCGTACTTGTGGAGCCAGTAGGAGATCTTCTCCAGACCGATGGCCTCATTCTCTGTTTCAATAGCCTTTTCTACCGGGATGACGTGCATGCCGATGCCCGCGCCTCCGGGAGGCACCATGGGGGTGATCTTCTCCAGCGGCAGCATGGTCATGCGCTCAAAGAACGCGGCCACCTCCGGGTGCTGGTCGATCTGGCTTTTCCGCATGTTCAGGAACTCGGCGCTGCCGGGGACGAACAGGGGCAGGACGTAGCGCTTCTCGTGGTTGGGGTTCTTGCCGTCCAGATTCTCCCAGTGGTACTCGATCAGGCCCAGCCACGCCATGTCGTCCAGCAGCTTCTGCAGCGGCTCACGCTCCATTTTCGTCAGCGTCATCAGCTGCTCAATGGTCTTGGGCTTGCGGACGCCCATCTTCAGTGCCACGTCCACCATCTCGTCGGTGACGACGCCGTCCAGTCCCCAGTACTCCGGGTCATCCACGGTGGTCTTCAGTCCGATCCGGTTGGTGATCATGCCGCCCAGCTTCAGCAGCTTCTCCCGGGGCGGCCGGTCGGGACAGGGGATCTTGAACGGGAGTCTCTCCTCGTCCAGCGGGAAATTTGTGGGCTTGCTGCCGTTGATATCTCGCATCGCGTATTCCTCCGTTGTCCGCTGCTCCGACCAGCCGCTTGCCCCGGCAGGTGGGAGCGCGTGATGATTTTTGTGCCGATTATCCCAATAATACCAACTTTTTCCGCAAATTCCTATTGACTATTCGCATAAACTTGTGTACCCTGTTTATATGGTCTTGGTCTGACCAAGAAAGGATGGTGCGCATGGTATTTCGTGAGATCGTGGCCCCCACCGTAAAGGAGCTGTTCGTGCAGCAGCTGGAGGGCATGATCCTGTCCGGCGAGCTGCGGCCCGGCGACCGCCTGCCCACGGAGCGGGAGCTGGCGGACGAGATGAAGATCAGCAAGACCGTGGTACACGAGGGACTGCGGGAGCTGCACCGGCTGGGGTTTCTGGACATCGCGTCGCGCCGGGGCGTGACGGTGGCGGACTACGCCCAGACCGGCAGTCTGGAGACGCTGCGTGCCATCATGGATTTCCACGGCGGCATCCCTGACCGGAAAACAGCGCTGAGCATCCTGCGGCTGCGGTACTATCTGGAGGCCCCGGCCATGGAGGAGCTGGCGGCGCGGCACACGGCGGCGGATATGGCCGCGCTCAGGGCCCTGCAGCGGCAGGCGGAGGAGGCCTCCGCCCGGAGCCTCGAGGACTTCGCGCAGGCGCTGTTCCGCTACCACCGGGGCGTCACGTTCCTCAGCGGCAACACCATCACGCCGCTGATCTTCAACGCCTTCACCACGGTGAATCTGGCCTTCTGGCAGAAGTATATCGCATCGGAGGGTACGGCCCGATGCTGGAAACGCTGGAGCGCTTCACGGACTGCATCGCCGCCGGGGAGGGCGCGGCGGCGGCGGAGCTGCTGCGCACCGGCATCCAGCGCTTCTGCGCCTATGTGGAGTAAAAAAAGCTGACAAATCGGGATTGACAAAGGAGTGCGATGATATGAAAAAAACGATGGGCTTGATAGCCTTGCTGATTTTAATGATGGGACTGGTCGGATGCAGCGGAGAAACGGTCAATATCGACTTTCCTTTTGAAGTTGGAGATGTTGAAAATATTGAAGTGTATCGCTACGCAGGCGTACCTGTATCTGCAGAAAAGAAAGTAGTTGTTGCAGCAACTGACATAGCAAACTTGTATGATAGGTTTGAGGACTTATCATTGAAAGAAAAACAGGTTGAGGAAACCACAGGGGCAGATGTGACCAGTTTTCGATTTAACCTTTCGGATGGGACAAACTACGAACTGATCTATGTCTGTAATGGCGTCAAAAACGGAAAACTGAAATCTTTCACGGGCAATTTTGAATACTTTACAAGTTCAGATATTGGTTCATATTGGTTCGATATTGACCTTGAAGCAGTACCGGCTGAAGAAAGCGAATTGCCAAAGCAGCCCGACTAATTCCTACTTGTGCGCCTGCTCATCGAGCCGTGCGCGCAAATCCTGCGGGGCAGCCCGCGCAGCCGGACAAGCTCAGAAAAAGGACGCCCTGTCGGACGTCCTTTTTGGAGCTTGTGGCCGGATTTCCCCCTGCGGGGATAAACTTCGACTCCGGACAACCTCAGAAAAAGGACGCCCTGTCGGACGTCCTTTCTGGAGCTTGTGGCCGGATTCGAACCGGCGACCTGCTCATTACGAGTGAGCTGCTCTGCCAGCTGAGCCACACAAGCATCTCTATGAGAATCGGCTCCTCGCCGTACTCTGTTTGTTAGTTTACCACACCTGTGGGTCGGAATGCAATAGCCGCCCTAAGCAAATCCAGCGGCATAATCGTGGTCAAACACCGGATAGTAGTATAACACGCTTTGCCGCCGCCGTCAACCTCCTTTTTCCCGCTGCGGCAAAATAATACATAACGTAATTATTTCTGCCGCCGACGGATTTTTTCCCTTTACGCGAAAATTCCGCGCTTTTCTCCGCCGCCGGCGTCCCCTGTAAATCTGTGCCGCATTTTCCGTTTCGCCCACTTTTGCCGGACAATTCCGCACGGTTTCCGCAAGACATCCCCTTTACATATATTTTACATAATCCGACATGTCATAATTTTTACAAAGAGTTATCCACAGTTTCCACCGAGTTTTCCACAACGCTTTTCAGCCTTTATTTTCAACGTATTTCAGTCTATTTTCATATATTTTCCAACGCTGAAAACGCGGTCGTACGCTGTCATTATCCCTCGTTTTACTTTACATAACATCATTATTTGCCGTCCCGTTTACCATAACGACACCTTCTGTGTCCTATCACGGCAGCAGAACGCCCCGCTCCGTCAGGAGCGGGGCGGCGTCGTTATTCCAATGTACCCAGATCCATGGTGGCGTAGGCATTCAGATCAAGACCGGCTCTGCGGCCCGCCTGATACTCGTAGTAGCCCTGCGCGCCGATCATGGCCCCGTTGTCGCCGCACCAGCGCAGCGGCGGCAGGAACAGCCGCACCCCCGCCTTGCGGCAGGCACGCTCCAGATCGGCACGGATAACGGAGTTGGCCGCCACGCCGCCCGCCGCTACCAGCGTGGTGTGACCCGTCAGCTCCAGCGCCCGCATGGCGCGGGGTACCAACTCGCCGGACACGGCACAGGCGAAGTCCCGTGCCAGCGCGGCGGCGTCCAGCGTCTCCCCCTTTTGCTGGGCGTTGTGGGCCAGATTCACCACCGCCGTCTTCAGACCGGAGAAGCTCATATCCAGCTCCGCGCCGGACACATGGGCCCGCGGCAGCTCGTATTTGCCGCCGGCAGACTGCTGTGCCAGCTCGTCCATAGGTCTGCCGCCGGGATAGGGCAATCCCAGCACACGGGCAGCCTTGTCGAAGCACTCCCCCGCCGCGTCGTCCCGCGTGGCGCCCAGCACCGTCATGTCCGTATAGTCCTTCACGTCCACAATGAGGGTGTTTCCGCCGGAGATGGCCAGCGCCACAAAGGGCGGCTCCAGTTCCGGGAACGCCAGATAGTTGGCGGCGATATGACCCCGCACATGGTGGACGGGGATCAGCGGCACACCCAGCGCATAGGCGGCGGATTTGGCAAAGGACACCCCCACCAGCACCGCGCCGATGAGACCGGGCGCGTACGTCACCGCCACAGCATCGATGTCCTTTTTCGTCAGGCCCGCGTCCGCCAACGCCTTGTCCGACAGGGCGGCGATAGCCTGCACATGCTTGCGGGAGGCGATCTCCGGCACCACGCCGCCGTACAGGGCGTGCATATCCGCCTGGGACAAAATCGCGTCGGACAACACCTGCCGTCCATCCCGCACCACGGCCACCGCCGTCTCGTCGCAGGAGGATTCAAAGGCCAGTATGTTCATTGCGCCGCCTCCTCCGTGTAGTATTTCGTCAGGATGAGGGCGTCCTCCTTGGGCAGGTCGTAGTAGTTCCGCCGCCGTCCCGCCTCTGTGAAGCCGAAGCCCTGATAAAGCGCGATAGCCGCCGCATTGGAGGGCCGCACCTCCAGCGTCAGGAACGCCAGATGGTTGCCCCGTGCGAAGCTGTCGAACACCTGCAAAAGCTGATTCGCCACGCCCTGCCGCCGGCAGGCGGGGTCTACGGCCACGTTGGTGATATAGCCCTCGTCGGCCACCACCAGCAGTCCGGCGTAGCCCACCGGCTGCTCCGTCTCCGGCTCTACCGCCACCAGAAAGGCGGCGCACTGATTGTCCAGCTCCTCCGCCAACATCTTCTTCGACCACGGCCTGGAAAAGCACATCCGCTCCAGCTGCTCCAGCCACTCCAGATGCTCCGCCGCCATGGGTACGATCTTTACCTGTTTCATGTCTTACTCCTTTGCCGCCAGCCAGTTTTTGCCGCTATGCGCCTCAGCGATCAGGGGAACAGACAGGTTGACCGCCTGCTCCATCTCCTCCGTCAGCAGATGCTCGACCTGCGCCTGCTCTGCCGCCGGACACTCCACGATCAGTTCGTCGTGTACCTGCATCAGAAGTCGGGCGCGCAGGCCCTCCCGCTTCAGGCGGCGGTGTACCCGCACCATGGCCAGCTTCATGATATCGGCGGCAGCGCCCTGCACCGGCATATTCAGTGCCACCCGCTTGCCGAATTCCCGCAGATTGAAGTTGCTGCTTTTCAGCTCCGGCAGGGCGCGGCGGCGGTGCATCAGCGTCTGGACATAGCCGTCCTGCTCCGCCTTGGCCACCACGTTGGTCATATACTGCCGTACGCCCTGATACGTCTCAAAATACCGCTCCATATACGCCTTGGCCTCCGCCACGGACACACCAATGTCCTGCGCCAGCGAGAAGGCGGAGATGCCGTAGACGATGCCGAAGTTCACCGCCTTGGCCCGGCGGCGCATCTCCGGTGTCACCTCTTCCGGCGGCACATGGAACACGCGGGAGGCGGTGACGGTGTGGAAGTCCTCTCCTGAGCGGAACGCCGCCTGCATCTCCGTATCACCGGCGATATGGGCCAGCAGCCGCAGCTCGATCTGGGAGTAGTCCGCGTCCACCAGCACACAGCCCTCCGGCGCGGTGAACATCCGCCGCAGTTGGCTGCCCAGCTCCGTGCGGGTGGGAATATTTTGCAAATTCGGCTCGGTGGAGCTGAGCCGCCCCGTGGCCGTCACCGTCATCTGGAAGCTGGTGCGCACCCGGCCGTCCGGGTCGATGACCTTCAAAAGGCCGTCCACATAGGTGCTTTTCAGCTTGGCGTACTGCCGGTAGCGCAGCACGTCCGCCACGATAGGCGCATCGTACCGCAGCTTCTCCAGCACATCGGCGTTGGTGGACCATCCGGTTTTCGTCTTTTTCCCGTGGGGCAGCCCCAGCTTTTCAAACAGGATGGCCCCCAGCTGCTTGGGAGAGTTGATGTTGAACGTCTCCCCCGCTGCGGCGTAGACGGCCTGCTCCGTCTCGTCCATGACGCCCTGCAGCGTCTCGCCGTACTGGGCCAGTGCCTTCCGGTCCACCAGAAAGCCCGCCGTCTCCATCTCCGCCAGCACCCGGCACAGCGGCAGCTCCACATCGTAGTACAACGGCTCCATGTCCAGCTCCCGCAGCTTGGGCGCCAGTGTCCCGCGGAGCGCCGACACGGCGGAGGTATAGCTGATGAGAGCCGTCTGCGCCGCCGCGTCGTCCCCCAGCAGGGAGGTAAACGCCTCCGGCGCCAGATGGGCGGGCTTGGGCAGCTCCTCGTTGTAGAAGGAGAGGAACAGCTTGGGGATATCGTAGCTGCCGGCGGTGGCGTCACAAAGGTAGGCCGCCAGTGCCGTGTCGAACACGAAACCCTCGGCGGGCAGCTCCCGCTCCAGCAGGGCGCGCATGGTGTCCTTGATGTGATGTCCCACCTTTTTGATGTCCGCCGCGAACAGCGACGCCAGCAGATCATGCCAGTTCCCGGCGTAGCGGCTTTCGTACAGCTCCGCCATCAAGGTCGCGTCCTTCCCCGCTTCACACTCTACCGCCAGTGCAGAGAGATCCGGCAGACCATAGACGGTGACATGATTTGCCGCCCGCCACAGGGTCAGCAGCTCCTCTGCCCGCGCCGCCGTCTCCACGATCTCCACATTGGCTGTGCGGGCCGGCTTTTCTTCCGTGGTACGTTCGGGGGACAGACCGTACTTGTCAATGAGCTTCTGGAACTCCAGACGCAGGAACAGGTCATACAGCTCCGGCTTGAAGGGCCGGCGCAGGTTGTCCTCCGGCTTGAAGTCCAGCGGTGCGTCGGTGACGATGGTGGCCAGCCAGTAGCTGTGCCGTGCCGACGCCTCCCCCTCCTGCAGCTTGCGGAGGGCGGCGGGCTTGGCGTGTACGTCCGGCATCTGCGCGTACAGCGCGTCGACGCTGCCGTATTCCTGCACCAGCGCCATGGCGGTCTTCTCTCCGATGCCCGGTACGCCGGGGATGTTGTCAGAGCTGTCGCCCATCAGCGCCTTCAGGTCGATCATGTGAATGGGATCAAAGCCGTAGGTTTCCCGGAACGTCTCCGGCGTCATATCCTTTGTGGTGGTCTGGCCCATGCGGGTGGACACCAGCTTCACCTTGGTGTGGTCGGTGATAAGCTGGAGACTGTCCTTGTCGCCGGTGACCACGATGCAGTCCCAGCCATCGGCCTCGCATTTGCGGCTGATGGTGCCGATGAGGTCGTCGGCCTCATAGCCGGTCAGCTCGTACTGGGGGATGCTCATAGCCGACAGCACCTGCTTCAGCGGCAGCAGCTGCATGGCCAGCTCCTCCGGCATCCCCTTGCGCTGGGCCTTGTAGGCCGCATCCGCCTCATGGCGGAACGTAGGCTCCCGCCGGTCGAAGGTGACGCACAGCGCCTCCGGCTTCTCCTCATCCAGCAGACGCTGGAGCGTGGTAATGAAGCCGTAGATGGCGTTGGTGTACAGGCCCTGCCGTGTGGTCAGGGGCCGGATGCCGTAATAGGCGCGGTTGACGATGCTGTTGCCGTCGAGAACCATCAGTTTCATAGGGAGCCTCCCAAAATTCCATAAGTAGCTGTACCATCGGTATTATACGCCGATTTCCTCCACAAAACAACCGTTTCTCTTGACAGGTTTTTGATTTGTGATAGACTTGTCTGGTACTTTCCGCCGGAAAGGGGTCGTGACGGCGTGGAACAGCTCTCCCGCAAAGTGAATATCCACCATGCCGCCATACAGGGCGCTTTCTTCACCGGCTTTTCCGCCATGGTGGGCTTCGGCCCGGTGCTGCTGCTGAGTCGGGGACTCAGCAACAGTGCGCTGGGCGCGGTCACATCGGCGTCGCTGCTGATCCCCTGCTTTCTGCAGCTGGCGCTGGCCTCCCTGTCCGATGCGGACAGCCGCTTCACGCCCCGCCGTCTGGTGCTGGGCCTGTCGCTGGTCACGCTGCTGACCGGCATCGCCATGTGGCTGGGCATAGCCAGCAAGACCGCGCTGCTGGTGTGCTACACCGTCATCTGCGTGTGCCTTATCACCACGTCTCCGTTCTTCAACAGCATGGTCATGGCGTTCCACGTCCGGGGCGTACCGGTGAACTACGGGCTGGGCCGGGGCACCGGCTCCGTGGCCTACGCCGTGGTGGCGCTGATCATGGGCTTCGTGGTGGAGCGCCGCCCGCCCACGGTGATCGTGCCGGTGATGCTGGCGGCGCTGGTGCTGCAGCTCGCCGCCGTCTGGACGTTCCGCTATCCCCTACCGCCGGTGCCCGCCGCCGATGGGCAGAAGCCCGCGCCGGTGAGCCTTTCCCGGCTGCTAAAGCGCTATCCCTCGTTCCTGCTGCTGGTGCTGGGCTGCGCCCTGCTGCAGGGCGGGCACAACGTGTCCAACACCTATATGGTACACATCGCCGCCAAGGCCGGGGCGGGCGAGAGCCTGATGGGCGTCATTCTGGCGCTGTCCGCCGCCATGGAGCTGCCGGCCATGTCGCTGTTTCCCCGTATGCGGCGGCGGTTCTCCCTGCGTGCGCTGTTCTGCCTGTCGGCGGCCATGTTTGCCGTGCGGCAGGTGCTGTTCCTGTTGGCATCGTCGCCGGTGCTGCTGTACACCGCCGCCGTCCTCCAGTTCTTCGAGTTCGGCCTGTTCCTGCCCTGCACCGTGTACTACACGGCGGAGAAGCTGGACGCCGCCAATCAGGTCAAGGGACAGGGACTTATCCACATCTGCGCCAACGGCCTCGGCCCCGCCGTGATGACCGCCATAGGCGGGCGTCTGGTGGACAGCAGCGGCATCAACGCTCTGCTGGCCTTTACCGCCGCGGGCGCCGCAGCGGGTACGCTGCTGGTGGCACTGGCCACCGCAAATCATCCGGAAAAAGAAGGTGCTCCCCTATGATAGAATCCTTTCTGACGGTGGGCCGTCAGATCATTACGCTGTACCTGCTGATGGCCGCGGGCTACGTGCTGGGCAAGGTCAAGCTCATCGACGACCGCGGCTCTCTGTGCATCAGCAATCTGGTGATGTATGTCGTCTCCCCCTGCATGATGCTGGTGGCGTTCCAGCGCCCGCTGGAGCGCGAGCTGCTCCACGAATTCGTCATCATGCTGGGCGTGGCGCTGCTGCTCCACGCCGCGTTCATCGTCCTCTCCCGCCTGTTGATCCGGGAGAAGGACGCCCACCGCCGGAGCCTGCTGCTGTTCGGGTCCGTATTCACCAACTGCGGCTTCATGGGCTACCCCCTGATGGCGGCGCTGTTCGGCACCATCGGCGTGTTCTACGGCTCGGCCTATGTGGTGGTCTTCACGTTCCTCAGCTGGACATACGGCATCTACGCCATGACCGGCGACCGCTCCCAGCTGAAGCTGCGGCCGCTGTTCATGAACCCCGGCGTCATCAGCATCGTACTTGCCATGGCCCTGTTCCTTCTGCAGATCACCCTGCCGGAGATCCTGATGGTACCCATCACCTATCTGTCCGACCTGAACACGCCGCTGCCCATGGTGGTGGTGGGCTATCAGCTGAGCCATGCGGACTTCCGCGCCGCCCTGCGGGGCGCGGGCTCGTGGGTATCCCTGCTGCTGCGGCTGGTGGCCTTTCCTCTGCTGACGCTGGGCATCTGTCTGGCGCTGGACTTGGACAGCCGCCTGACAGTCATCACCGTCATTGCCGCCAGCGCACCCCCCGCCGCCCTGATGAGCATGTTCTCCGCCAAGTTCAAGCTGGACACGGCGCTGGCATCCTCCACGGTGTCGGTACAGACGGCGTTCTCCGCCCTGACCATGCCGCTGATGGTGAGCCTTGCCAACTATCTGGCCTGAGACAAAAACCTGAAAAAAGCGCCCCGTTTTCGGGACGCTTTTTTTCAGGTTTTTTCCTGTTTATTTCCGGCTTATTTCCGGTTTTTCCCAGATATTTTTCATGTCGATTGCAGGTTTTCAGGGCTGTGCGGCGGACTTTTCCGCCATCATGCCTCGGATGACCTCATCGATGCGGCGGGCGACGCGGCAGAAGTCCTCCGCCGTGTAGCCTCTGGTGGTCATGGCGGCGGTGCCGATACGGACGCCGCTGGTCTGGGACGGCGGGCGCCGGTCGCCGGGGACGCAGTTCTTGTTCAGGGTGATGCCGCAGGCGTCCAGCGCCTCCTGTACCTCCCGGCCGGTAAGGCCGGTGTCCGTCAGATCCAGCAGGAACAGGTGGTTGTCGGTGCCGCCGGTGACGACATGGTAGCCCATGGCCACGAACTCCGCCGCCATGGCCCCGCAGTTCTCCACCACATTATGGGCATAGGCGCGGTAGGCCGGGGTCAGGGCCTCCTCCGCCGCCACGGCCTTACCGGCGATGACGTGCTGCAGCGGCCCGCCCTGCATGCCGGGGAACACGGCGCTGTCCACCTTCTTCGCCAGCTCCGGACGGCAGAAGATCAGGCCGCCCCGGGGGCCCCGCAGGGTCTTGTGGGTGGTGGAGGTAATGACATCCGCCAGACCGAAGGGACTGGGATGCTCCCCCGCCGCGATGAGCCCCGCGATGTGGGCCATGTCCACCATGAAGTACGCTCCCACCTCCCGTGCGGCGGCGGCAAAGCGGGTAAAGTCGATGATGCGGCTGTACGCCGACGCACCGGCAATAATGAGCCTGGGCCGCAGCTCGCGGGCCATGCGTGCCATGCCGTCGTAGTCGATGAAGCCGTCGCCGTCCACATCGTAGAAATGGAGATCGTACAGCTTGCCGGAAAAGTTCACCGGCGAGCCGTGGGTCAGGTGTCCGCCGTTGGCAAGGCTCATGGACAGCACCGTGTCGCCGGGCTGCAGCAGCGCCATGTACGCCGCCAGATTGGCCGACGAGCCGCTGTGGGGCTGGACATTCACATGGTAGTCGGTGGCAAAGACCTCCTTCCACTTGGCGATGCAGTACTCCTCCAGCTCGTCCACCACATGGCAGCCGCCGTAGTAGCGGCCCTGATTGCCCATGGCCCGGTGGGCGGGATAGCCCTCGGAATACTTGTTGGTCAGGCAGCTGCCCACCGCCCGCAGTACATTGCCGCTGGCAAAATTCTCGCTGGCGATGAGCTCCACCGTCGTCTCCTGCCGCAGCTCCTCCTGCGCGATGAGGTCAAAAACATGGGATGCCATACGCACCTCTCCCTTCCCCGTTGTGGTTCATTGCATAACATTATACACCATCTTGTGGTTTCTGCAACCAGAAAGTTGCGGCATGGCAGATGGCACGAAAACGCCTACGGCATGTGTAGGTTTTTTAGGAAAAATGCAGAAACGAGAAAAAAGGGTTGACATTTGACGGCAAAAGCGTTATGATGCGCCCAGCTTCGGCAAAATACAGTGAGGAGGAAGGCAGCATGAAGCGTCGCGGCACGGCTATGATGATGTGCGAGATGTGCATGGGTATGATGTCCATGTGCATGTTTCCGCGCGCCCAAAAAGATCGGTTGCTTTCCAAAAACTGTTTGTCGGCTTGAAAAAGCCGGTGTGTGAGCAAGCAGCGGAGGGTCGATCGACCTGCCGCTGTTTTTGTTTTGTCCCGGCGCGGCGCGCCGCCACCTCTTTCGTTTGTTCCGGCAGACAGCGGGGCACGTGCACAGCCCCACGGTATGCCGCCAGCAAGATCATATATTCCTTCAAGCCATATTTGAAAAGGAGACATGAACATGAAACGTAATACTTTTACCCGTCTGGCCGCTCTGGCCCTGACCCTGATCCTGGCCCTGAGCCTGACGGCCTGCGGCGGTAAGGACAACACCAGCGCCGACAACAACGACAGCGACACCAAGGCCACCGTCAAGATCGGCGTGCCCAACGATACCACCAACGAGGCCCGCGCCCTGCTGCTGCTGCAGGAGAACGGCATCATCAAGCTGGCGGACGGCGTGGGCATCACCGCCACCAAGAACGACATCGTGGAGAACCCCCACAATGTGGAGATCGTGGAGGCCGAGGCCGCCCAGCTGCCCAACATGCTGCCCGATCTGGACTACGCCGTCATCAACAGCAACTATGCCATCAACGCCGGTCTGAACCCCGTCAGCGACTCTCTGCTCATTGAGGGCAGCGCCTCCGCCTACGCCAACATTCTGGCTGTCAAGGAGGGCAACGAGAACGAACCCAAGATCCTGGCTCTGAAGGCCGCGCTGGAGAGCAAGCAGGTGGCCGACTACATCAGCCAGCAGTACAACGGCTCCGTCGTCTCCGTGGTGGAGAACCCCACCGACGGCTATGACGCCAGCGTGGACTACGACGCCCTGAAGGGCCAGACCATCAGCATCGCCGCTTCCCCCACGCCTCACGCCGAGATCCTGGAGGTGGCCAAGGAGATCCTGGCCGCCAAGGACATCACGCTGGATATCCAGAGCTACAATGACTATGTGGTGCCCAACACCGTCGTTGACGACGGCACCGTGGACGCCAACTACTTCCAGCACCTGCCCTATCTGGAGGACTTCAACGCTCAGAACAGCACCCACATCGTCTCCATCTCCGCCGTCCATGTGGAGCCCATGGGCCTGTACGGCGGCAAGCAGACCACGCTGGACGCCCTGAGCAAGTAACCGGAAAAGGAGGGAGACGTCCGTGATCGAACTGAAGCATGTCAGCAAGACATTTGATGCCGGTACAGCCGGCGGGGTAGACGCTCTCAAGGACGTCTCCCTCACCATTGAGGACGGCGACATTTACGGCATCATCGGTATGTCCGGCGCCGGTAAGAGCACGCTGGTGCGCTGCATCAATCTGCTGGAGAAGCCTACCAGCGGCGAGATCATCGTCAACGGCCAGCGGCTGGACACCATGACCCCCGCCCAGCTGCGGGCGGCGCGGCGGGAGATCACCATGATCTTCCAGCGGTTCAACCTGCTGATGCAGCGCACCTGCCTGCGGAACGTGTGCTTCCCCATGGAGCTGGCGGGGGTGAAGAAAAGCGAGGCCGAGCAGCGTGCCCGGGAGCTGCTGGAGCTGGTGGGTCTGCCAGACAAGGCGGACGCCTATCCGGCCCAGCTGTCCGGCGGCCAGCAGCAGCGCATCGCCATTGCCCGCGCGCTGGCCACCCATCCCAAGGTGCTGCTGTGCGACGAGGCCACCAGCGCTCTTGACCCCAACACCACCCGGCAGATCCTGGAGCTGATCCGGGACATCAACAAGCAGCTGAACATCACCGTGGTGGTCATCACCCACCAGATGAGCGTGGTGAAGGAGATATGCAGCCATGTGGCCATTCTGGACGAGGGGCAGGTGGCGGAGGCCGGGCTGGTAGGCACGGTGTTCGCCGCCCCCAAATCCGCGGCCGGACGGCGGCTGGTGTTCCCCGGCGGCGCCGACGCGCAGGTGTACGACCCGGCGGAGGAAAAGCTGGTGCGGCTGGTGTTCAAGGACAGCAAGACCACCAGCATCCCCCTGATCGCCCGGCTGGCGGCGGAGGAGGGCATCCTCTGCAACGTTATCTCCGCCAGCACCCAGAAGCTGTCTGAAAAGGTGTACGGCAGCATGATGCTGGGCATCCCCAGCAGTCAGTTCGACAAGGCCGTGGCGTTTATCCACAATGTGGCCAACGTGCAGGTTGAGGAGGTGGAGTGAGTATGTACAGCGATCTGTTTTCCCAGAAGTCCGTGCAGGACCTGCTGACCGTGCTGCCCTCTCTGCCCTTCGCCGTGTGGGAGACGTTCTATGTCACCGTGGTGAGCACGGCGCTGTCGCTGGTCATCGGTCTGCCGCTGGGCGTACTGCTGGTGGCGGGCGAGAAAAACGGCGTGCTGCCCCTCCCCCGCTGGCTGATGCAGGTGCTGAACGTCCTCATCAATCTGCTGCGCTCCATTCCGTTCCTGATCCTGATGATCATGGTGTTCCCCCTGTCCCGTCTGCTCATCGGCACCGCCGTGGGCACCACGGCCACCATCGTTCCGCTGGTGGCGGCGGCGTTCCCCTTTGTGGCGCGGCTGGTGGAGAGCAGTCTTCGTGAGGTGGACGGCAACATCATTGAGGCCGCTCAGAGCATGGGCGCCACGCCCATGCAGATCATCTGCAAGGTGATGATCCCGGAGAGCGTGCCCTCCCTCATCCAGAACGTGACCATCGCGCTGACCACCATTCTGGGCTACTCCGCCATGAGCGGCATCATCGGTGGCGGCGGTCTGGGCAAGATCGCCATCGACTACGGCTACTACCGGTATAAATATCTGGTGATGCTGGTGGCGGTGGTCATTCTGGTGCTGCTGGTGCAGGTATTCCAGAGTCTGGGCACATGGCTCAGCAAGAAGTGCGACAAGCGCCTAAAGCAGTGACAGAGATACGCAAAAGGAAAAGGCCCAAAGGGCCTTTTCCTTTTGCGCGGCGGCGCATGGTTCCGGGCAAAAAAAGGAAGGCCCCCGCGGGGGGCCTTCCTTTTTTGCTTATTGCAGGGCAGATCAGTCGATCATGCTCTTGAGGTCAGCGGCAACGGCGAAGGGGGCAGCGGTGGCGGCCTTCACGTCGTCCACGGTGAACTCGGGGTTGATCTCGGTCATCAGCAGACCGTCCTTGGTGACCTCGAACACGCACATCTCGGTGATGATCTTGTTCACGCAGTGGGAGGCGGTCAGGGGCAGACGGCACTTCTCGAAGATCTTGGGGTTGCCCTTGGCGGTGTGCTCCATGCAGACGATGCAGTGCTTGGCGCCGACGCACAGATCCATGGCGCCGCCCATACCGGGCATCTTCTTGCCGGGGATGATCCAGTTGGCCAGATTGCCCTTGGCGTCCACCTCAAGAGCGCCCAGGAAGCAGGCGTCCACATGGCCGCCGCGGATCAGGCCGAAGTTGGTGGCGGAGTCGATGAAGCCGCCGCCGAAAGCCACGGAGGAGGGGCTGCCGCCGGCATCCACAACGTGGTAGGGATCATAGTTGGCGTCGCCCTCCTTGGGGGACACACCGGCGGAGACGATACCCAGCTCAGCGTGGATGATCACCTCAACGCCCTCAGGCAGATAGTTGGGGATCAGGGTGGGCAGGCCGATGCCCAGATTCACGACGTCGCCGTCCTTCAGCTCTTTGGCGCAGCGCTTGGCGATAAAGCCTTTGATCTCGGACTTTTCCATTACTTTCTGTCTCCTTCCACGATGTAGTCAACGCACATACCGTAGGTATGGATGTTCTCGGGCTCAAAGTCCCCCACGGGAACGATGTACTCGCACTCGGCAATGACGGTGTCGGCGGCGGTGGCCATGACAACGTTGAAGTTGCGCATGGTGCCCTTGTACCAGCAGTTACCGAACTCATCGCACTTATAGGTACCCAGCAGGGCGAAATCGGCGTGGATAGGCTTCATCAGCAGGTAATCCTTGCCGTCGATGGTCTGACGACCCATGCAGAAGGGGCTCTCCTCCACCAGCGTGTCGATGCCCACGGGGGTCAGCACGCCGCCCAGACCGGCGCCGGCAGCGCGGATGCACTCAGCCAGCGTGCCCTGGGGCAGCAGGTTGACCTCCAGCGTGCCCTCGGTGTGCTGCTGGCCGACCTCGGGGGTCATGCCCACATGGGTGGCGATGACGCGCTTGACCTGATGGTTGTGGATCAGCTCCGCGATGCCGAAGAACTCCTCACCCTTGGGGCCGACAGCACGACCCATATCGTTGGCGATCAGGGTCAGGTCCTTGGTGCCGCGGGCGACCAGCTCCTTGACGATGGCGCGGGCCTGGCCGCAGGCCAGAAAGCCGCCGCACATAATGGTAGCGCCATCGGGGATCATTGCCGCTGCCTCTTTGGCAGTCAGTACAGGTTTCTTTGCCATTTCTGTTCCTCCTTGTTTTATGCCGCCGGGCGGCCGGGGCGGATGCGGCGGCCGGACGACGGTGTACAGCCACGGAGACTCCCGCTTCGTGGCTTTTCTGACAATAGCATCATAGCATCCTTTGCACGAAAATGCAAGGGATTACCATGTTGTTTTTGCGCAAAACTACCCATATATTGTTGATTTGCGCAAAAAGCGGAGAGTCGGCCAGGCGGCTCTCCGCTTTGCTGAGGATCTTATTTCATGCCGCGCTTGACCATCTCGGTCACAGCGAAGGACGCCACGTCGTCGGCGTACTTGCCGGCGCCGAAGCCGGCGTCGAAGCCCAGCTCCTTGGCCAGCTCATGGGTGATACGGGGGCCGCCGCAGCAGACAACGAACTTGTCGCGCAGACCTTCGGCCTCCAGCAGCTCGATGAGGTTGGTCAGGTTCTGGATGTGCACATCCTTCTGGGTAACGGTCTGGGAGACCAGCAGCACATCGGCGTGCAGCTCCAGCGCCTTCTTGATGAACTCCTCGTTGGGAACCTGAGAGCCCAGATTGTAAGCCTCGATCATCTCGTAGCGCTCCAGACCGTAGTGGCCGGCGAAGCCCTTGCGGTTCATGATGGCGTCGATACCAACGGTGTGGGCGTCGGTGCCGGTGGAGGCGCCGACCATCACGACCTTGCGGCCGATGTGCTCACGGATATAGTCGTTGGTATCCTCCATGCTCATAACGTCGGACTCCACGGTGATGACGTGGATATCCTCGTAGTTCACGGAGTGGACGCAGCTGCCGTAGACCACATAGAAGGTGAACTCCTTGTCCAGCGCGGTGTGGTATGCCACGTTGGGCTCCTCAAGGCCCATCTTCTTGGCGATCTGGCGGGCGGCCTCCTCACCGCGCTCGTCATCCTTGACGGGCAGGGTGAAGCTGGTCTGCACCTTACCGTCGTTCATGGTGTCGCCATAGGGCTTCAGACGGGTCAGATCCAGCGTGGTATCGAAATCGATCTTATGGGTGTTGTACAGTCCGCTGCTCATGCTCCCACCTTGCCTTTCATGACTTCAATGAACGGATTGAAGTATTTGTCGTCCTTGACCACAACGCCGGCCAGGCCCTTGCCGCCGTCCTTGGGACGCTTGACATCGGCGAAGATGCCCTTCTCGATGGTGGTGAACAGGCCCAGCTTCTCGATCTCCTTCAGGAGGTCGGTGGCCTTGGTCAGCACCTCGTTGGCGCGGTTGCGGATGATGCCGTTCTCCTTGTAGGTCAGCTCGCTGCCCAGATCCTTCATGGTACGGAAGATGTACTGGGCGTTCTCGATGGACAGAGCACGGTCGGACATGAACGGGGTGTGGATGGCCTCGGTCATCATGCCCAGCAGGCACAGCCGCTGGTTGGTCAGGATGGTCACCATGTTGAACAGGGCGTCCTGAATGTGGCCGCGGAAGATGTTGCCGGTCATGAACTTCGTGGGAGGCATGTACTTCAGGGGTGCGTTGGGGAAGATCTCGCGGGCCATCTGTGCCTGCGCCAGCTCGTACAGGAAGGTGTTCTCCACGGCGGGATCCATCTCGAAGGCGTGGCCCAGACCCATCTGCTCCTCGCGCATACCGGCGTCCTTGGCGAAGGCCTCGTTCAGGAACTGGGAGGCCAGCACGGTGTGGGCGGCGGTGATGGCGTCGTCGGTGGTCAGGTAGTTATCCTCACCGGTGTTGATGATGACGCCGGCGTAGCCGTTGATGACGCGGGAGAAGTACTGGTCGACGATGGTGCGCTGCATGTTGATGTCGCGGAACAGGATGCCGTACAGAGCGTCGTTCAGCATGACGTCCAGACGCTCCAGAGCGCCCATGGCGGCGATCTCAGGCATGCACAGGCCGGAGCAGTAGTTGCACAGCCGGATATAGCGGTGCTGCTCCTCGCCCACCTCGTCCAGCGCGGCGCGCATGAGGCGGAAGTTCTCCTGCGTGGCATAGGTGCCGCCGAAGCCCTCGGTGGTGGCGCCGTAAGGCACATAGTCCAGCAGGGACTGACCGGTGGTACGGATAACGGCGATGATGTCGGCGCCCTGCTTGGCACCGGCCTTGGCCTGGATGATATCCTCGTAGATGTTACCGGTAGCCACGATGATATACAGGTACGGGCCTTCCTTATCGCCCCACTCCTTCAGGTAAGCGTTGCGCTTGGCAACGTTCTTGTTGATGCGATCCACGGTGGCGTTCACCACGGGGGTGATGGCCGCACGAACCTCCGCGTCGGTGTGGGCGGGGATCTTGCTCAGATCCAGCTCGCCGCTGCTGACGGCATCCGCCACGCCCTGGGGATCCTTACCGGTCTCCACCATGGCGTTGCCGATGGCCCACGCGGCGCCGGCGGGCAGCAGGGAGTTGGCCATCAGGTGGTCGACAACCACGTTGGGCAGAGGGACATCCATATCATTGATGCCATCAATACCCAGCAGACGGCAAACAGCGCGCTCCACCGTGACGGTGGTGTGCTGGTCAATGAAGTGCTGGGTGTCGTCCGCCACCTTGGCGGCGGAGGCACGCGCCTGATTGACCAGCTCCATATTCAAGCCGAGTTTGCTTTCCATACGTTAAACCTCTCTCTTACTTCTTGACGTGACGCTCGTTACGCAGCAGCTTGGTGGGCTCCAGATAGCGCTGCTTGGTACCCTCGGCGACCCATGCCACGCCGGTCTTCTCCACCTTCTTCTTGCCGGTGCAGACGTCGCAGTGGCAATCCTGGACGTAGTGCTCGGGCTGGGTGTAGGAGGTGATGACGCCCTCGAAGTTGCGCAGGATGACCTTGCGGGGGGTCTCGGAGATCAGGTAGTTGGGCATAACGGGGGTCTTGCCGCCGCCGCCGGGGGCGTCCACCACGAAGGTGGGGATGCAGTAGCCGGAGGTATGGCCGCGCAGGGCTTCCATGATCTCGATGCCCTTGGACACGGGAGTACGGAAGTGGCTCAGACCCAGAGAAGGATCGCAGGCATAGATGTAGTAGGGGCGGACACGCATCTTGACCAGACCGTGAACCAGCTCCATCATCACATGGATGCAGTCATTCACGCCGGCCAGCAGCACGGACTGGTTGCCCAGGGGGATACCGGCGTCAGCCAGCATGGCGCAGGCCTTGGCGGCTTCGGGGGTGAACTCCTTGGGGGTGTTGAAGTGGGTGTTCAGCCAGATGGGGTGATACTTCTTCAGCATGGCGCACAGCTCGGGAGTGATACGCTGGGGGCACACAACGGGGGTGCGGGAGCCCAGACGGACGATCTCCACATGGGGAATGGCGCGCAGGCGCTTGATGATGTACTCCAGATTCTCATCGGAGACCATCAGGCAGTCACCGCCGGACAGCAGGACATCGCGGACCTCGGGATGAGCGGCCACATAGTCGATGCACTTGTCGATCTGCTGCATGGGCACTTCGCAGTCGTTCTGACCGGCGAAGCGGCGACGGGTGCAGTGACGGCAGTACATGGAACACTGGTCGGTGATCAGCAGCAGCACGCGGTCAGGATAGCGGTGGGTCAGGCCGGGGGTGGGAGAGTCGGTATCCTCGTGCAGGGGATCGGCGTCCTCATAGTCGGCATACTCCAGCTCCTCCGCGCGGGGAATGGCCATCTTGCGGATGGGATCGAAGGGATCGTTCAGGTCGATCAGGGACAGGTAGTAGGGGGTAACAGCCATGCGCAGCTTGCCCAGCGTCTTGCGGACACCCTCCTCCTCATCGGGAGTCAGGTTCATGTACTTCTTCAGATCCTCAACCGTCTCAGCGCGGTTGGCAACCTGCCAATGCCAGTCGTTCCACAGATTCTCGGGAACATCGGCGAACAAACCGTTGCGAGTCTTCATAGTCGTTTCTCCTTCACAAAATCATAATGTTTCGGTGTAGGTCAAAGGCTGGGAGGCCGTTTGGGCCTCCCAGCTTTTGAAGGAAGTCGTTTAGCAGTACTTCTCGTCGAACAGCTTGCGCAGCTTGGGGTTCTCACGCAGCACGTCCAGCGTGATCTGAGCGTGGTTCTTGGTGTAGCCGTTGCCGATGATCATGGTCACGTCCTTGCCGATACCCTCGGCGCCCAGGGCGGCCTTGGTGAAGGAGGTAGCCATGGAGAAGAAGTACACCATGCCGTCATCGCGGACGGGCAGGATGGCGGACATCTCGCAGGACTCGATGTTCACGCAGCAGATGGACAGATCGTACTCCTTGCCATCGTTGGCGGCCAGAGCAGCCTCCATGACCTCAACGGGCTTGGTGCAGTCGGCGACGATCACGTCGGTGTACACACCCAGCTCCATCAGGCCGGGGACCTGCTTGGGGTTGCGGACGACGCCCACGACCTTGCCGTTGGGGCCGACCTTCTTCATAGCTTCCCAGCCGCACAGAACGCCGGACTTGCCGTTGGCGCCCAGGATCAGGACGCTGTCGCCCTCGTGAGGCAGCTTGCGGGCCTGGGCAGGAGCGCCGGCCACGTCCAGAGCGGCCAGGGCCAGAGGCTCGGACATATCCTCGGGCATCTTGGCGTACAGAGCGGACTCGAACAGGATGGCCTTGCCGACGATGTCCACGCGGTCGATATCCTTGTGGATGGCCAGGATCTTGTCGATCTTCAGCGGGGTCATGGACAGGGACACCAGGGAGACGATCTTGTCGCCCTCCTTCAGGTCGAAGCCGGGCTTCTTCTTCAGGTCCTCGCCGATGTGAGCGACGACGCCCTTGAACATACCGCCGGAGCCGGTGACAGGATTCTGCTGCTTGCCGCGCTCAGCGACGATGCCCAGGATCATTTCGCCGATCTTCTTCTCATCGCCGCCGCAGGCCTCGGAGATCTGGGTAAAGGAAGCGGAGTCGATGTTCAGGGAGGTCACGTCGCAGACGATCTCGTTGGAGTAGACCTTGCTCATGTCGTTGTCGATCTTCCAAGCAGCCTGGGTCAGCACGCCCTTGGGCTCGATAACGCGGTGGGAACCGTACTTGTTGCCTTTCAGTTCAGCCATTGTAATATCCTCCTAAAATTTATATGTTGATTGTATGTAGGTACTTACTTCAGGGGCTTGAGGCTCAGGATCTCGCGGGCCTCAGCGGGAGTCGCGATCTCGCGGCCCAGCTCCTTGGCGATGCGGACGACCTTGGCCACCAGCTCGCCGTTGGACGCGGCCTTCTGGCCCTTGCCCAGATAGATGTTGTCCTCGAAGCCGACACGGACGTTGCCGCCCATGGCGATGGCGGCAGCGGCCATCGTCCACGCAGCGCGGCCCACACCGGAGACAGTCCAGGTGGCGTCAGCGGGGATCTTGCTGGCGAAGAAGGCCAGATTCTCCACAGAGGCGGGGGTGCAGCCGTGGACGCCCAGCACGAAGTTGAACTGCATGGGGTGGCCGGGCACCTCGCCCTTCTTGGCCATGCCCAGAATGGTGTCGATGTGGCCCAGCTCGAAGCACTCGTACTCGGGCTTGATGCCGTTTTCGATCATGCGCTTGCCGAAGGCGCGCATGGTGGGCATGGTGTTGTCGAAGATCTCGTCGCCGAAGTTGCAGGTGCCGCAGTCCAGCGTGGCCATCTCGGGATACAGCTCGGTGGGCTGCAGACGCTCCTCGGGGCTCATGCCGGTGGCACCGCCGGTGGAGGGGATCATGATCACATCGGGCAGCTCCTTGCGGATGGCGTCCATGACGACCTTGAAGCGATCGCGGCTCTGGGTGGGGGTGCCGTCGTCCTCGCGGACGTGGATGTGCAGGATGGCCGCGCCGGCCTCGTAGGCGGACTTGGCCTCGCGCACCATCTCCTCGACGGTGTAGGGAACAGCCTCGTTCTGGGCCTTGGTGACCTCAGCGCCGCAGATGGCGGCGGTAATAATGAGCTTTTCCATCGTTCCGCTCCCTTACTTCTCGATCTTGTTGCGCTGGCAGTCCTTGGGGGTGACGCAGGTGCCATGGGCGCGGCAGACCACCACGGGCTCGGCCAGAACGTCAGCGGCGGAGGCGCTGATGTCGGGGCGGGACACGATGACCTTGCGGGCCTCGAACTTCATGGTGCGGGAGGTGTTGCCGATCTTCTCGATCTCGCCGTAGGCCTCGATGTAGTCGCCGGCGTACACGGGAGCCAGGAACTCCACGTTGTCATACGCACAGAACAGACCCTCGTCGCCGTCGCACTTGATCAGCAGCTCGGTGGCGACATCGCCGAACAGATGCACCATGTGGGCGCCATCCACCAGGTTTCCGCCGTAATGAGCATCCTTGGCGCTCATACGCAGACGGAGCATAGAAGTCATCTTTTCCATAAGTTTTTCCTCCTTCAAAATTTTGGACGTGCAATTTCTCAACACCAGATCCGGCCGTTACCGCTTCTTTTTGGGTATGAAAAAAAGCGCTATCGGTCAAGGTCATTGACCAATAGCGCTCCATGTATCGCTACATGACAGCAGCGCCGCTTACACCGCGCTGCCAAGCGGCAGACCCTCAGGCTGGTCTGTCGCTTTCGGCGGAGAGCTCCTTCCCGCTGCATCACATGGGTGCCTGTCCCTTACACACAGCAGTACCCCGATCTCCGCGCCTCTATTGACTGATATTTATGAAATTCTACGTTCAAATTATACCGCTTTTGGGGCATTTGTCAAGGGACTTCGTGACAACTTTGACAATAATATTTTTGCACCATACAAATTTTTCTTATCCTTTTCGCGGTTTTTTTCACGCCGCGAAAATCAGTAGGACTCCTCCACCATTTTGAGGATCTCCGGCTTCAAAGACAGCATCCGGCAGATGTTCAGCGCGTCCCGGGGACAGTCGGAGCGGCCCTCCACCCGGTACAGGCCGTAATTCATGTGGCGGGCGATGACGGCCACGCCGTCCTCGCTTGTGGCGGCCAGCTCACGACGTATCTGCTCGGTATCCACGTCCCGCAGACCGATGATCTGGTAGTGCAGGCGGGCATACTCCGCCACCTTGTCGTAGTGGGTGGTCAGCAGGGAGATGGCGTTGACGCCGTTGAGGTAGCGGGTGACAGCCTGCACGATCACCGCGCCCTCGTCGGGGTTGGTGCCCCGGGCGAACTCATCCAGCAGGAACAGGGAATAGCCCCGCTCCACCTCCGCCAGCGCCTTCTGGAACTGGACGATCTCGGAGCCGAAGCCGCTGAGGCCCGACTGGATGGACTGGAGGTCATCAAACAGCATCTTCACGCTGTGGAACAGAGGCATCCGGGCCTCCCTGGCGCAGACCAGAAAGCCCGCCTGCAGCAGCAGGGCGTTGAGCGCCACGGTTTTCATGGCCACGGACTTGCCGCCCATGTTGGCGCCGGTGATGACGGTGGCCCCCTGCTCCAGACGGATGGAGACGGGGACGAAGCGCCGTCCCTGCTGGTCCAGCAGGTCGCAGATCTCGGGATTGATCATGTCGGTCAGCTCCAGCTCGCCGTCGGTAAGCTCCGGGCGGATGCCGCCGTAGCGCACGGCGAACAGGGCCTTCTGGATGATGAAGTCCAGACGGCCGGACGTCTCCGCGTCCGCCAGCAGGTCGTCCACCATGGGAGCCAGCGCCGCGCCCATGGTACGGCGGACGTGCATCTCCTCGGCGTCCTCCTCGGCGCACAGGCGGGTGCGCCGCAGGCGCAGGTCGTCCTTCTCCGCATCCGTCGCCGCCTTGAAAAGCCGCTCCTCCACGTCCTTCTTGGCCTGACGGATCTCCTTGAGCTTGGCGGTGGCGCTGTCGGGAATGTAGAAGCCGCGGCTGCCGGTGCCGTCGGGGTCGAGGATAGCCAGCGCGGGCTTTGGGTCGTGGAGAGCGATGCCCTTGAAATGGGTGACGGCATCGATCTCCGCCAGCAGCGGACGCAGGCCGTCCAGCCGCTGGAGATAGCCCTTGATCTCGAACAGCTCCACATGGTCCGGCGTCTCCCCCGCCGCGCAGCGGCGCAGGGAGGTGCGGATGTCCTTCATCTGGCACAGGCCGGTCATCAGCTTGGTGTACTGGTCCTTCAGCTCCTCCGCCGCAGCCGCGGCCCGCTCCACGTTATACAGCTCCGTCTCCAGCTCGGCCCGCTCCTCCGGCGTATAGAACCGCAGGCGGCGGATCTTTTCCTGCCCGAAGGGCGAGCAGCCGTGCAGGGATTCCAGCACATATTGCAGGCCGATCTTCACGCGCTCCTCAAATCGGATCTCGATCATGCCAATTCCTCCTTTACGTTGATGACGGGCACCTCCACCGCTTCGCGCATGCGGTGCAGAAACTCGTCCTTGTCGAATTTCCAGCCGTAGGCCGACACCGGGTTCACGGTGATGCACAGGGTACGGGCGGCCTCCTCCGTCTCCAGCGATACCTCGCGGGCGGACAGCTTATCCAGCGTGTCGGCGGTGAGCAGCACCTTGCTGGGATCCTTCACCACCAGACGGCAGCGGCGCAGTACGCCGGAGCGCAGCAGCGGCAGCACCATGGTGTCCGTCAGAGCGCCGGTGATCAGCGCCGCGCCGTGCTCCTTGACGCAGGCCTCCAGACCGTCCACGGCCTCCGGCGGCAGCTCCGCCGCCTTGGGCAGGTTCATCAGGCGGTAGATATGCACCGTGTCGGCGATGACCTTCTCCATGCTCATGTGGTAGCTGGCGCCGGTGCAGAGGATCACACCCTCCGCCACGGCCCGGGCACCCAGACTCTTCCGGCCCAGCGCGCCGTCGATGATGGAGCGATCGGCGCCCAGCTCAAAAAACGACTGGGACACGGACTTGAGCTGCGTGGTGATGGACGGGCCAGCCAGCTGGACATAGCCGGCGCTGCGGGCCCGCAGGATCACCACCTCGCCCAGCGGGGTGGGGATACCGGTGGTCATCAGGATCTCCTTGGTCACGTCGCCCAGCCGCAGCATATCCTTGGCCGTGGCGATGAGCGTACCCTCCTTTACGAAGATGCCGGGCTTCTCCGTGCCGGTGACCACGTCGGTAGACTCGCCGTCCCGGCCGATGGAGGTCAGGCCCAGCGTACCGCGCAGGTGGCCGCCGGTGAGCATCCAGTTGAGCATGGTGGTCTTGCCCGCGTTCTTGCACATGCCCACGATGGACATGGTCTTTGTCTCGTTGAGCCGGCGCAGCAGCTCGTCGTGCATGTCGTACACGCCCTTTCCTTGGTATTCAGTCAATTTTTAAGTATAGCACACCATTTTGGAAAAGGAAAGGGGGGAAACGGCTTTTGTCCGTTTCCCCCGGTTTTTCTTATTCCACGGTGACGCTCTTGGCCAGATTCCGGGGCTTGTCGATATCGCAGCCCCGCTCCAGCGCGATGTAGTAGGCCAGCAGCTGCAGGGGCACCACGCCCAGCTGCGGCAGCAGCATCGTCTCCGTCTCCGGGACGGTGAGCACACGCTCCACACGGCTGTGCATCTGCGCCGCGCCGGCGTCGGTGGTCAGGGCCAGCACCTGCGCGCCCCGGGCCTGCACCTCCACCACGTTGCTCATGGCCTTGTCGAACAGCGGCATGTAGGTGGCGGCGGCGATGACCGGCGTGCCCTCCTCGATGAGGGAGATGGTGCCGTGCTTCAGCTCACCGGCGGCGTAGGCCTCGGAGTGGATGTAGGAGATCTCCTTGAGCTTCAGGCTGCCCTCCAGCGACAGGGCGTAGTCCAGATTGCGGCCGATGAAGAAGATCTGATCGTGTCCGGCCAGCTCTCTGGCGGCGGCGCGGATGTCCTCCGTGTCGGCCAGCAGCCGCTCCATCTGGGCGGGCAGGGCCTCGATGCCCCGCACCATGGCGGTATAGGTGTCCAGATCCACGGTGCCCAGCACGTCACCGAAGTACAGGCCCAGCAGGTTCAGCACCACCATCTGGGTGCTGTACGCCTTGGTGGTGGCCACGGCGATCTCCGGCCCGGCCCATGTGTACAGCACGTCGTGGGACTCCCGCGCGATGGAGGAGCCTACCACGTTGACGATGGACAGGATGCGGGCGCCGCGCTTTCTGGCCTCCCGCAGGGCGGCCATGGAGTCCAGCGTCTCGCCGGACTGGCTGATAACGATGACCAGATCGCCCGGGCCCACAATGGGATCGCTGTACCGGAACTCGGAGGCAAGGCTCACCTCCACCGGGCGGCGGAGCAGCCGCTCCAGACTGTATTTGCCCACCATGCCCACATGGTAGCTGGAGCCGCAGGCCACGATGCAGATGCGGCCCAGCTCACGGATCTCACGATCCGTCATGGTCAGGTCGCTGAGCACCACGCGGCCATTCTGGACGCGGCCGGTAATGGCGCGGGCGATGGCGGCAGGCTGCTCGTGTATCTCCTTGAGCATGAAGTGGTCGTAGCCGCCCTTTTCCGCGGCGTCCACGTCCCAGTCGATGTGCTGGTGCTCCTTTTCGATGGGGCGGCGGCGCTCGTCGTAGATGCGGATGCCGCCCGCGGTGATGACGGCCAGCTCGCCGTCGTCCATATACACGATGTCGCGGGTGTGGCGCAGCAGGGCCGTCACGTCGGAGGCCAAGAAGTTCTCGCCGTCGCCGCAGCCCAGCAGCAGCGGCGCGTCCTTCCGGGCGGCGATGAGCCGGTCGGGCGCGTCGGCGCAGACGATGCCCAGCGCATAGGCGCCCTCCACGGCGGAGAGCATGCTGTTCACCGCCTCGAACAGGTCGTGGCTGGCGGCGTAGTAGTACGCCAGCAGCTGGGCCACCACCTCCGTGTCCGTCTGGGAGCGGAAGGTGTAGCCCTTTTTCGTCAGCTGCGCGCGCAGCAGGGCGTAGTTTTCGATGATGCCGTTGTGGACAACGGCGAACAGGCCGTTTTCACTGACCTGCGGGTGTGCGTTGATGTCGTTGGGTTCCCCGTGGGTGGCCCAGCGGGTGTGCCCCACGCCCAGCGTACCGGGCACGGCGCGGCCCTCCTCCGTCAGCTCGGCCAGCGCCTGCAGGCGGCCCTTGGTCTTGCAGACACGCAGCCCCTCCGGGCCGCAGACGGCCATACCGGCGGAGTCGTAACCGCGATACTCCAGACGGCGCAGACCGTCCAGCAGGATGGGGGCCGCCTGTTGGGCGCCCACATATCCTACGATCCCACACATATTTGATTTTCCTCCCGAAAGATAAGATATCTGTCGCCCCGCGCGGCATATTCCGGCCGCATGGGGGCATACTGAAAAAACCATGAAAGGGCGTGTATCAATTTGGCAACTGCTTTTCTGCGCACCGTGATCCTGTATCTGCTGCTGATCGCGGGCCTGCGCCTCAGCGGCAAGCGACAGATCGGCGAGCTGGAGCCGATCGAGCTGGTGCTGACGCTGCTGATCTCCGATCTGGCGTCGGTGCCCATGCAGGACTTCGGCATTCCCCTGCTCAACGGCGTGGTGCCGATCCTGGCGCTGATCGCGCTGTCCACCCTGTTCAGCTGCATCAGCCTGCGGAACGTGCGGTTCCGGTCGCTGGTGTGCGGCGAGCCGGCGCTGGTCATCAAAAACGGTCAGATCCGGCAGGAGGTGATGCACCACAACCGCCTGACGCTGGACGAGCTGATGGAGGAGCTGCGGGGGCAGGGCGTGCTGGACATCAACACCGTGAAATACGCGGTGCTGGAGACCAGCGGGCACCTGTCGGTGCTGCTGCGGGCCGACCAGCAGCCCCTGACGGCGCGGCAGATGGCCGTGGCCGTGGAGGACGACGTGTTCCTGCCCACGGTGGTCATCAACGACGGCCGCATCATGGCGGAGAACCTGCGTCTGGCCGGGCGGGACGAGAACTGGCTGCGCCAGCAGCTGCAGAAGCGGAAGATCCGGCACGCACGGGACGTGTTCCTCCTGTCGGTGGACGAAAACGGCGGCGTGGTGTGCCAGCTGAAGGAGGACGCACGATGAAAGCCATGCGCATCCCCATATTCGTGCTAGCGGCGCTGCTGGCCTTCTCCGTGTGGAACGCGGTACACCTCACCCGCCGGTGCGCCCTGTGGCAGCAGGAGCTGGCCGCGGCGGACAGCGCGGCCATAGCCGGTGACACGGGGGAAGCGGCAGCGGCGCTGGCGCGGCTGCGCGCCCTGTGGCAGGCAGATCAGGTGTATCTGCACATCGTGGTGTCCCACGAGGACATCAACAGCGCCGAGACGCTGCTGTGCCGCGCCGCAGTGCTGTGCGCCATCGGCGGCGAGGAGCTGCGTCCCGCGCTGGCAGAGCTGGGGGCCAGCCTGCGGATGGTGGCGGAGACGCAGCAGATCAGCGTGAAGAATATCCTGTGACTTACTTCTCGCTGAGCAGCTTGTTCAGCTCGCTCATAAACGTGTTGATATCCTTGAACTGGCGGTAGACGGAGGCGAAGCGGACATAGGCCACCTCGTCGGCCTTCTTCAGCTTCTCCATGACCTTCTCGCCGATGACCTCGGTGCTGACCTCGCGCTCCAGCGCGTTCTGCAGCTCCTGCTCGATCTCCATGGCCATGCGCTCCATGTCCGCCACGGGGACGGGACGCTTTTCGCAGGAGCGCTGGATGCCGCGCAGCACCTTGCTGCGGTCGAAGCTCTGGCGGGAGCCGTCCTTCTTGATGACCACCATGGGCAGGCTCTCCACCGTCTCGTAGGTGGTGAAGCGCTTTTCGCAGGACAGGCACTCCCGGCGGCGGCGGATGCTGCTGCTTTCGTCGGCGGGGCGGGAATCCACCACCTTACTCTCTTTGTATCCGCAATAGGGACATCTCATATGCTGACCCTCCTATGCTGCGGCAAAAGGCCGCTGATTGCCAACAGTATACCACAATCACACAAGATGTGGTAGTCCCCACGGCGAAATTTTTCAGCTTTTTCCTGTTTTTCCCGGCATACAGGGCGTCCATCCGGTGGAAAACGAGAAAAAGACATACCGATTTCCCTGCCGCTGCCCCACGCAGGCGAAGCAGAAAAGCTCCGTCAGCGGGAACGGCGCGTCCAGCGGCCACGGTACGGCCAACCGTGTCAGGCCGCCCTCCCGCCGCAGCAGCGTACCGGCGGGGACGGCCCACGGCAGGCCGTCCGGCGGCGTTGGCCCACGCCATTGCGGAGCCGCCGCCGGCTGCGCGCGGCACCGCTCCACCACCCCCAGCGGGGCCGTCATGGCGGCGGAGAACCGCCGGTGCAGGCAGCCGTCCTCCGTGACGCCCAGCAGCAGCTCGCCCCCGGCGCCGCAGGCGTACAGGCGGTACAGACCGGCGGGCAGGCCGGTGCAGCGGACGCGAAGCTCCGTGTCCCGTCCCACAGGCATCACGGACATCTCCCCCACACAGCACCCGTCCAGACAGACCGGCACCTCCATACGCGCCCTCCTCTCCGTCACGACAAAAAACAGGTCTGTGCCATGGTATGCACAGACCTGCTCTCGTTATGCTCATGCGCGCCGGCGGTCACACCAGATGGCTGCCGGTAAGGCCGAAGCTGACGGCGATGGCGGCGTCCACCTGCTCCATGACGGCGCCGTCCACACGGCCCATCCGCTCGCGCAGACGGCGCTTATCCAGCGTGCGTATCTGCTCCAGCAGGATCACGGAATCCTTGGGCAGCCCGCTGCCCTGCGCCGCCAGCGCAATATGGGTCGGCAGCTTGGCCTTCCCCAGCTGGGAGGTGATGGCCGCCGCGATGACCGTGGGGCTGTGGCGGTTGCCGGTGTCGTTCTGCACGATGAGCACCGGGCGCACGCCCCCCTGTTCACTGCCCACCACAGGGCTGAGATCGGCGTAGTATATGTCGCCGCGTCTGACAATCGTATCCACAAAGTTCACACTCCGCCGCAAGAAGTACCGGAGGGATATATGTCCTCAGGTCACTTCCATTGTCCCACGCAGCCGCGGAATTTATACCCTTTGCGCGTCAGTAAATTCCGGATTTGTTCCGCCCGTTGTATCCTATGCGGATGCGGGGCGGGGCGTACCGTCAGAACCGCAGCAGCAGCTCCTTTTCCACCTCCCGCCTGTTTTGCAGGTACACCCGGGGCACCCGCTTGCTGACGGCGCAGGTCAACTCATACGAAATGGTGTCCGCCAGACGGGCCAGCTCCTCCACCGGGTGGACGCGGCCGAAGATCTCCAGCTCGTCCCCCACCTGCACCTCCGGCAGGTCGGTAAGGTCGATCATGCACATATCCATGCAGATGCGGCCCCGCTGGGGGGCGTCGCCGCTTTTGGCGGCAAAGCGGCACTTGCCGCTGAGGCGGCGGAAAAAGCCGTCGGCATAGCCGTAGGGTACCACGCCCATGCGGGTGGTGCGGGGCGTGGTATACAGCCGTCCGTAGCTGATATCCGTCCCCGGCTCATAGGTCTTGATGGTGCTGACGGTGGTTTTGAGGCTCATCACCGGGCGCAGGCCCATGCGCGCCGCCAGATCGCCGCAGCCGTACAGCAGGATGCCGGGGCGCACCATGTCCAGATACGTCTCCGGATAGGACGCCACGGCCCCGGAGTTGGCGCAGTGGCGGATGGCGAACCGCTGTCCCCGCTGCCGCTCCACCTCCGCCACCACGCGGCGGAACAGGTCGAACTGGGCGCGGGTATAGGCCGCGCTGTCCTCATCCGGCTCGTCGGACACGGCGAAGTGGGTGAAGATGCCCTCCGCCCGCAGGCCCGGCAGGCCGCAGGCTGTGCAGATATCCGCCGTGCCGGCGGCGAAGTGGCCGCCGGACACCAGATAGCCCAGACGGGACATGCCGGTATCCACCTTGATGTGCACCGTCAGCTCTCCGCCGCAGCGCACCGCCTCCTGGCTGTACTCCAGCGCCTTGGCCTGACAGGACACCGCCTGGGTGATGTGCAGGTCGATGAGGTTCTTCACCTGCTCGCGAGGCGTGTGGCCCAGGATCAGGATGGGCATGGTGATGCCCCCGGCCCGCAGCTCCATGGCCTCGTCCAGACTGGACACGGCCAGATAGTCCGCTCCCAGCGTCTGCAAGGCGCGGGAGACCTGTACGGCGCCGTGTCCGTAGCCGTCGGCCTTCACCACGCCCAGAAATTTCACGTCCGCGCCTACCCGCCGCCGCAGCGCATGGTAATTGTACGCCAGCGCGTCCAGATCGATCTCGGCCCATGTTCTCCTCAGTGTAGATTCCATCTTTTATCCCTCCGATGTGGTGCAGGTGAAGCCCAGCAGCTTTGCCGTCAGCACCACCTGTTCATTCTGTGAAAATTCCGCATAGCGCGGGAAAAGCCCCTCCGCGTCCAGCCAGACGGCGCACAGCACCTTGTTTCCGCCGGGGGCGGTGGTGTCCAGCGTCAGGCGCAGGCACGGGGTATCGGCCAGCGTCTCGCCGCCCTGCTCCAGCACATAGCCCTCCGCCAGCGCCCGCAGCAGGTACGGCAGACAGTTGGCGGGACAGATGTCCAGCGACGCCCCCGCCGGCAATTGCAGCCCGTCGCAGGAGAGGGTCATGTCCTCCCCCGACACGATGACGGAAAGGCCCGCCAGCTCGCCGGGGGCGGTGACGGTGGTGACGGAGTCCCCCGCCGCGTCGTACCGGCACCGCAGCGTGAACGTCCGGCTGTCGGTATCCGTATGGCTGGTGACCTCCGCCTCCAGCTGGGCCGTCCGCACCGTGCGGTACTGCTCCTGCACGGCGCTGCCCGTCTCTCCGCCGCCGCAGCCGCACAGCAGCAGGCACAGCAGCAGCGGCCATATGATCTTCTTCACGGTCATCCCTCCTTTTCGGGAAGGCTCTCCGCTACTCCACCTCTTTCAGCGCATAGGGCAGTTTCTCTAACAGGTCGGTGGGGGTCATGCCCCGCCGTCCCTTCTCCGCCGCAGCCAGATCCCCGGCGCGGCCGTGGAGCCACACGGCGCAGCAGCAGGCGTCGAACGGCGCCATACCCTGCGCCAGCAGGCTGGCGGTCATGCCGGTGAGGATGTCGCCGCTGCCGCCCTTTGCCATGCCGTCATTGCCGGTGGTATTCACCGCCAGCCGTCCATCCGGCGCGGCGATCACCGTCCGGTGCCCCTTCAGCACCAGATAGACGCCCCGGCGGGCGGCGTAGGCCGCCGCCCCGCTCTCCCGGCCCCGGCTCACGTCGCCGCCGGCGCGGAAAAACTCCCCCTCGTGGGGCGTCAGTACCGTGACAAGGCCGCGGCGGAGGGACAACTCATCTATATGCCGCTCCAGCGCGTTTATGCCATCGGCGTCCAGCACCAGCGGCTGCTCCAGCGTCAGCAGGCGGCGCACCAGCGCGTCGCTCTCCGTACCGCGTCCCATGCCGCAGCCCATGGCCACGGCGTCGCACCCGGCGGCGCGGCGGCGGATGTCCGCCTCCGCCGCAAGGCTCAGCCGTCCGTCCAGCGACGGCAGCGGGTGGGGCATGGCCTCGTCGGACTTTACCGCCGCCACCTGCCAGATGTCGGCGGGCACGCCCAGAAAGACCAGCCCGCAGCCGGTGCGGACGGCGGCGCGGGAGCAGAATACCGGCGCGCCGGTGTAGCCCACGCTGCCGCCCAGCACATAGACCTTGCCGAAATCGCCCTTGTGGCCCTGCGTATCCCGGCGGGGCAGGGCGGCGCGCACATAGGCGGCGTCCAGCGTCAGCATCTGCGGTCACTCCTTTCCGGCGTCCTCTGCGGGATTTTTTGTTCAGTATACCACATTTGTCAATCGCCATTTCTGCTATTTTTGTTGCGTGATGGGAAAAAAGTGCTTGCAAGTTCCGTTCTGCTGTGGTATAAATGGGTGCATCAGATGAAAAAGTGATGAACGGGAAGATCTGTGGGTCACGCATCTCCAAGAGAGGGCCGGCCACCGGCTGCAAGCCGGCCTGAGACACGTCGCAGTGTTCGCCCGGGAGCTGCCGCGAGGAAATGCGCGGACGGGTCATCCTCCGTTAACGGGAAACGAGTGCGCGGGCCATGCCCGCGAAGCTGGGTGGTACCACGGAAGCGTCGCCTTTCGTCCCATGTCATGTGGGATGAAAGGTGTTTTTTTATCCCCTGAAGCGAAACTCTCAAAAGGAGGCATCACATTATAATGAAAGAGAAACTGGAAAAGCTGCTCACCGAGGGCAGGGCCCGGATCGAGGCCGTCCGCTCCGAGCCGGAGCTGCAGGAGGTCAAGGCGCTGCTGCTGGGCAAGCAGGGCAGCCTGACAGAGCTGCTGAAGGAGCTGCCCAAGCTGGACGTGGCCCTGCGTCCGGAGATGGGCAAGGCGGTGAATCAGGCCAAGGCCCAGCTGACCCAGCTGCTGGATCAGCGCCGCGACGAGCTGAAGATGAAGGCGTCCGAGGTCGATCCCGACTTCGATATCTCCGTGCCGGGTATACTGCCCCCCAGCGGCGGCCTGCACCCCATTACCCAGATGTGCTACGACCTGAACGACGCCTTCCGCTCCATGGGCTTTGAGATCTATGAGGAGGACGACATCACCAGCGAGCTGTACGGCTTCGACAACCTGAACTTCCCTCCCAACCATCCCGCCCGGGAGAGCATGGACACCTACTGGCTGGCCGGACACGACAAGGGCGAGTGCTGGGACAAGCTGTGCCTGCGGCCCCATCTGACCGGCGGCTCCGTCCGCTATATGCAGACGCACAAGCCCCCCTATCGCTTCGTGTACCCCGGCAAGGTGTACCGCAACGAGACGACGGACGCCCGCCACGAGCGCGCCTTCTTCCAGTACGAGGCGCTGATCGTGGACAAGGACTTCACCTTCGCCTCCGGCAAGGTGATGATCAAGAGCATCCTGAGTAAGGTGTTTGGCCGGGATGTTCCGGTGCGGATGCGCGCCGGCTTCTTCCCCTTCGTGGAGCCGGGCTTTGAGATCGACATGGGCTGTCTGGTCTGCGGCGGTAAGGGGTGCAGCGTGTGCAAGCACGTGGGCTGGATCGAGGTCATGCCCGGCGGCACGCCCCACCCCAACGTTCTGAAGGCCGCGGGCCTCGATCCCGACGAGTACACCGGCTTCTATGTCAACATCGGTCTGGACCGTCTGGTCATGATGCGCTACGGCGTGGACGATGTCCGCCTGTTCCACAGCGCCGACCTGCGGTTCCTTGAGCAATTCCATTGATGGGAGAGGGGTGCTGAAATGAAAGTATCACTGAATTGGATCCGGGACTATGTAAAGCTGCCGGAGGATATGGACCTGAAGCGTCTGGCCTACGACCTGACCATGTCCACCGTGGAGGTGGAGGACGCCGTCGATCTGGGCGCTTCGTTCCGCAGCATGGTGGTGGGCGAGATCCGGGAGATCCTGCCCCATCCCAACGCGGACAAGCTGCGCATCTGCCGCACCGACATCGGCGGCGGCGACATCAGGGAGATCGTCTGCGGCGGCTCCAACCTCCGCGACGGCATGAAGGTGGCCGTGGCCCTGCCCGGCGCCTTCTGCCGCTGGCACGGCGAGGGCGAGCCGGTGGAGATCAAGAAGAGCAAGCTGCGGGGCGTGGACAGCTACGGCATGATCTGCGGCGCGGTGGAGATCGGTCTGGACGACCTGTTCCCCGCCGACGGCGAGGCCGTCATCCTCGACCTCAGCGATTTCGACGCCCCTGCCGGTACACCGCTGGCGGACGCGCTGGAGCTGAACGACATCATTCTGGAGATCGACAACAAGTCCATGACCAACCGCCCCGACCTGTGGGGCCACTACGGCATCGCCCGGGAGCTGGCGGCGCTGTACCACCTGCCTATGAAGGAGTTCCCCCGCTTCGACCGGAACGTGGCCAACACCGCCGGATTCCACGTCACCGTGGAGGACGCAGAGCGGTGCCCGCGCATGACCGGCACGCAGATCGAAAATGTCTGCGTCAAGCCCGCTCCGTACTGGATGCAGGTGCGGATCTGGAAAACCGGCATGCGCCCCATCAACGCGCTGGTGGATATCACCAACTACGTGATGCTGGCCACCGGCCAGCCCTCCCACGCCTATGATTCCGACCATATCGCCGGGCACATCATCGTTCGCCGCGCCAAAGCGGGCGAGACGCTGACGCTGCTCAACGGCAAGGAGCTGCCCCTCAGCACGGACGATCTGACCATCGCCGATGACGCGGGCATCGTGGGTCTGGCGGGCGTCATGGGCGGCGCCAAGGACTCCATCCTCCCCACCACCAGCAGGGTCATCCTGGAGATCGCCAACTTCCAGGCCGCCGGTATCCGCCGCACCGCTCTGCGATACGACAACCGCACCGAGGCCTCCGCCCGGTACGAGAAGGCCATCGACCCCGAGCGCTGCGACCAGGCTCTCGACCTGTCCATGCAGCTGTTCCGTGAGCTGTATCCCGAAATGCAGGTCACGGGTCTGGTGGATCAGTACCCCGTGCCCCTGAAGAACGCGGAGATCGACGTGCCCATCAGCTGGCTGGAGCGCCGTCTGGGCAAGACCCTGACGCCGGAGGATGTGGCCCGCAAGCTGGAGCCGCTGGGCTTCCGGCTGACCTTCGACGGCGACAACATGCACGTCGTGGCGCCCACATGGCGCTCCACCGGTGATGTCAGCATCAAGGCCGACATCATGGAGGAGGTGGCCCGGATGTACGGCTACGAGAACTTCGAGGCCGAGCCTATCACCACGTCCTTCGACGGCGCCATCAACCAGCTGGACAAGGATCTGGAGCGCCATATCAAGGAGTATCTGTCCATCCGCTGCGGCATGCAGGAGATCTTCACCTATCCGTGGATGGACGAGACATACGTCAACGCCGTCCTGCAGAGCACCGACGGCATCCTGTCCCTGTCCACGCCGCCGTCCCCCGCCGAGCGCTTCATCCGCTCCTCCCTGCTGCCCAACCTGTGCAAGGCCGTGGCCAAGAATGAGCGGTACTACGGCGACTTCGCCATCTTCGAGACGGCGCAGGTGTTCCGGGACGAGAACTACACCACCCCCTACGACCAGCGGGAAAAGCTGCCCTCCCAGCGCAAGAACGTGGCCGGCGCCTTCGTGTCCGCCGGTAAGGACGTGACGGCTCTGTTCCGCAAGGCCAAGGGCGTGGTGGAGCTGATGCCCCGCTACACCCACATGGAGGGCTATACCTTCAGGCAGACGGAGAAGCCCGTGTGGGCCGACGAGGTGGTCTGGCTGAACATCTATCTGGGCGAGGCGCACATCGGCGATCTGGCCCTGCTGAGCAAGCGCGTGTCCATGGCCTGCGGCATCAAGAACGTCAACGTCATGCTGTTCCAGTTGGATCAGGACGCGCTGGTGCCTCTGCGCTCCCGCACCAACACCTTCACCCGTCTGGCCGAGTATCCCATGACCGACTACGATATCTCCCTCCTGCTGGACGGCGAGGTGAAGTGGGCGGACGTGGCTCAGACCATCGGCGGCGTGAAGAACGAGCTGCTCCACGGCGCGTCCTTCGTGGACGAGTACCGGGGCAAGCAGGTGCCGGAGGGCAAGAAGTCCCTGACCGCCCGGCTGACCATTGGCTCCAGGGAAAAGACCCTGACCTCCGCCGAGATCGAGGAGGTGGCCAACACCGTGCTGAAGAAGCTGGCCAAGCGCTTCGGCGCGGAGCTGCGCTCCCGCTGACAGGCCACTTTTTCCGGGGGCGGCATGTTTTCCCTCTTTACAGAAACGGGGAAATGGCGTATACTAAAAGGGATATGAGAGAAAGGCGGTGCCAATATGGACGACTACACCAGAAAGTTCAATGCGGCTGAGGATAAGGATCAGCAGGTCCACTATATCCTGACCACCGTCTACGAGTCCCTGAAGGAGAAGGGCTACGACCCCATCAACCAGATCGTGGGCTACATCCTGTCGGAGGACCCCACCTACATCACCAACCACAACTCCGCCCGGACGCTGATCTGCAAGATCGACCGGGACGAGCTGCTGCAGGTGCTGGTCAAAAGCTATCTGGAGCTGTAAAAGATGCAAAAAAATGCCGCGTGGCCATGCCGCGCGGCATTTTTTCCGTCTTTTTTCTCTGTTCCGGCGGCATTTTCCGAATTTTTCCTGTTGGTGCGCGTTGACAGCGGCGGCCTGATGTGTTACAATTTGGTTACAAAGTTTTCAACGGAGGTACTTTACATGGCAGACGTGAAAAAGGGCGAAGGCCTTGTCTATAAAAATCATCCCCTGCGGCGGGTGGACAATCTCATCTACTACGGCAGCATGGCCGACAAATACATCGTCATGTTCCAGATCCTGGACACCAAGAAGGAGCAGGATCTGAACGTGGCCACCCGCGTGTCCGTGCAGCTGCAGCTGACAGACCCCGATCTGCGCTCCCGCGACCGCGTGGTGAAGAAGTCCGAGAAGGACAGCCTGTACGCCGCCATGGATGTGGGCACCATCTGGCTGGAGCGGGCGCTGGCCGGAAAGCTGTGAGCCTATGAAGCGCATTGTTACCGCAGCGCTGGCCGCTGCTCTCATGATCTCCGCCGTCACCGGCGTCACCGTTCTGACGGGACGGTTCAAGGACTCCGTGGTGCCGGTGGCACACGCCATCCCCCTGCACACATCCGTCTCCCTGCCCTCCGCGTCCTTCAAGCTGGAGAACGCGGCAGGCCCGGCCATGACCTCCGGCGCGGCGCTGTGCGCCGTGGTGACGCCGGCCACGCCGGACGCGGTGGAGACAGCCGTCGCCACCATCCAGCGTAAGGCCGCGGAGAAGGCCGCCGCCGAGGCCAAGGCCGCGGCGGAGGCCAAAGCCAAGGCGGAAGCGGAGGCAAAGGCCAAGGCCGCCTCCCAGCTGATGGCGACGATGAACTCCGGCAAGTCTCTGGGCAGCGGCGTCATCAACGGCTCCGACGTGCGCCTGCGCAGCGACGCCAGCACCTCCGCGTCCATTCTGGCCACCCTGTCCAGGGGTACCTCCGTCACCGTGCTGGCCGAGAACGGCAGCTGGTACGCCGTGTCCTATGACGGCACCGCCGGCTATGTGGCACAGCAGTATGTGACCATGGGCGACTCTCTGCCCGCCGACACCGGCAGCGCGGACAATACAGACGACAGCACCGGCAGCGCCAGCACCGTGCCCTCCGGCACCTACGGCAGCTCCGCCGTCAGCATCGCCTATCAGTACATGGGCGTGCCCTATGTCTACGGCGGTGCGTCCCCCAGCGGCTTTGACTGCTCCGGCTTCACCATGTATGTCTACGCCCAGCTGGGCGTGTCCCTGCCCCACGGCGCTACGCCGCAGCTGAACTACGGCACCTACGTCAGCCGCAGCGAGCTGCAGCCCGGCGATCTGGTGTTCTTCTCCGACGGCAGCTACCCCGCCTCCCATGTGGGCATCTATGTGGGCGGCGACGAGTTCATCCACGCCTCGTCCTCCAGCAGCAACGGCTACTGCGTGTGCGTGTCCTCCCTGAACAGCAATTACTACAGCAGGAACTTCGTGGGCGGCCGCCGCTTCTGAGCGCCGCGGCAAGCTATGACGATAAAGTAAGCCCTCCGGCTCTGCCGGAGGGCTTACTTTATCGTTCGTTCAGCTTTTGCCGCGGATCTCCCCGCCGCACTTGGGGCAGGTGATGACGATCTTCCCCTTGCCGCGGGGCACACGGCACACCGTTTTGCAGTTGGGGCAGGTGAAATATTTGTGCTCCTTGTCCATCCGCTGCTGTCTGCTGCCGGCGGCGCGGCGCCTCACCGGCCACCAGACCTTTTCCAGAAAGCGGGCGTTCTCCGCCCGGCGCTTTTGCAGGTTCCGGGAGAACACGCGGTAGACCGCGATGACCAGCAGCACCGTGGACAGGAAGCTGACGGCCAGATGGACGGTTTGCTGCTTGATGAAGATGTTGACCACGTCCAGCAGGATCGCCGCCCAGATGGTGGTCAGCCCCAGCTGATCCGCACCGTTGCGGCCGTACATGAACCGCGACAGCGCATTGCCGATTCTTTTCAGAAAACTCATACGGAAGACCGTCCCTTGCTGTGTTATTCCAACGCGACATTCTACAGGAAAAGTCCGCAAAGGTAAAGCCCCTTTATGGAAAATTCACAAATTAGACAAATTTTCGTGGTGGGCGGGGCGCTCTTGCAAACGACAGGCGCTCTATGCTATAATATGTTGATATGTACATCCGCCCGGGCGGGAGCCGGTATGCCCCCGGCCCCCGCCGGTGCAAAACGGCAGGCCGCCCCGCCAGCGGGCGAAACCGGCTGCGCCTTCTGCACAGGTGCGCGGCGGTCTGCACGTCTTATACTATGCCGCCCCGGCCAGCGCCGTGCGGCTGAAAGGAAGTTTCCCATGATCAAGATCGCTCCCTCCATCCTGTCCGCCGACTTTGCCCATCTGGCCCGCGACATCGAGGCCATCTCTACCGCCGACTACGTCCATGTGGACGTGATGGACGGCCTGTTCGTGCCCAATATCTCCATCGGTATCCCCGTGGTAAAGTCCATCCGGCCCACCACCTCCCTGCCGCTGGACGTACACCTGATGATCGAGCGCCCCGTCCGCTATGTGGAGCAGTTCTGCGACGCCGGCGGCGACCTCATCACCTGCCATGTGGAGGCGGACACGGAGGAGAACATCCTCGCCGCCATCGACAGGATCCACGCCAAGGGCAAAAGGGCCGGCGTGGTGGTGAAGCCCAAAACTCCCGCCAGCGCCGTGCTGCCGTTTATCGACAAGGTGGAGCTGATCCTGGTCATGACCGTGGAGCCTGGCTTTGGCGGCCAGAAATTCATGGCCGACATGATGCCCAAGGTGCAGACCATCCGGGGCTACATCGACGCCATGAACCCCGGCTGCGAGCTGGAGGTGGACGGCGGCGTGGATACCCAGACCCGCAAACTCTGCATCGCCGCCGGCGCCAACGTGCTGGTAGCCGGCTCCGCCGTGTACAAGGCCGCCGACATCCCCGCCGCCATCGCCGCACTGAGAGGTTGATCGCCATGGAATACTTCCCCGCCCCACTGGAAAAACTGGTGGAACAGTTTGCCAAGCTGCCCGGCGTGGGCTACAAGTCCGCCCAGCGGCTGGCGTTCCATGTGCTGAGCCTGCCCGCCCAGGAGGCGCAGGCCTTTGCCGACGCCATCACCGATGCCAAGCGCAGCGTGACGCTGTGTCCCGTCTGCCAGAATCTGACCGCCGGGGGCCTGTGCCCCATCTGTGCCGACCCCAAGCGGGACGACGCCACCATCTGCGTGGTGGCCGATCCCCGGGACGTGATCGCCATCGAACGGAGCCGGGAGTACCGGGGCCGCTACCACGTCCTCCACGGCGTACTGTCCCCCATGAATCATGTAGGGCCGGACGACCTGCATATCAAATCCCTGCTGGATCGGGCGGCGCAGGGCGGCATCACCGAGGTCATCATGGCCACCAACCCCGACACCGAGGGCGAGGCCACGGCGCTGTATATCGCCCGGCTGCTGAAGCCCTTCGGCGTGAAGGTCACGCGGCTGGCCTACGGCATCCCCGTGGGCGGTCATCTGGAATTTGCCGACGACGCCACGCTGATGCGGGCGCTGGAAGGGCGGCGGGAGCTGTGAAACGTCTCGCCTGTCTGCTGCTGGCCTGCCTGACGGCGCTGGCCCTTGCCGCCTGCGGGGCGAAAAAGCCGCAGGCGATATCCCTGTTCGCCATGGATACCTACATGACCCTGGCCGCCTACGGCGACAGCGCCGACGAGGCGCTGACCGCCGCCTCCCGGGAAATCAACCGGCTGGAGGCCATCCTCTCCCGCACCATCGACACCAGCGACATCAGCCGGCTCAACGCCGGTGAGACTGTGGCGGTGCAGCAGGAGACGCGGGAGCTGCTGACGCGGGCGCTGGCCCTTGCCGATGAGACGGGCGGCACGTTTGATATGACTGTGGCCCCGCTGGTGGCCCTGTGGGGCATCACCTCCGACGCGCCCCACGTCCCCGCGCAGGAGGAGATCGACGCGCTGCTGCCGCTGGTGGGCGGCGAGCACGTCCATATGGACGGCGGCGTGACGCTGGACGAGGGCTGCGCCGTGGATCTGGGCGGCATCGCCAAGGGCTACGCCTCCCAGCAGGTGGCGGATATTTTCCGGGCCTATGACGTTACCTCCGCCGTGGTATCGCTGGGGGGCAACGTCTACGTCTGCGGCAGCAAGCCCGACGGCTCCGTGTGGAACGTGGGCATCCAAGATCCCGCCGCCAGCGGCTACGCCGCCACCGTGGCGCTTACCGACTGCTTCGCCGTCACCTCGGGCGGCTATCAGCGCTATTTCGAGGCGGCGGACGGCACGGTGTACCAGCACATCCTCGACCCCCGCACCGGACGTCCCGCCGACAGCGACCTGCTGTCCGTCACCGTTATCTCCGACGACGGCACGGCGGCGGACGCCTATTCCACCGCTCTGTACGTCATGGGCGAGCAGGAGGCCGTGTCCTTCTGGCGCGCCCACGGCGGCTTTGAACTGATCCTCATCACCGCCGACGGCCGTCTGCTGTATACCCCCGGCCTGTCGGATGCCATCACCGCACCGGAGGGCTGCGCCTATGACTTCCAACCCATCGCCGCCTGAGTTAAAATTCAACCGCTGGGACGTGCTGCTGGCGGCGGCGGTGCTGCTGCTGGCCGTCGTCTCCGCGCTGTGGTTCTACCTGCCCAAGACCGGGGGCGGCGACCAGCTGACGCTGGTCATCACCGTAGGGGGGCAGGAGCAGTCCCGCACGCCGGTGACGCAGCTGCCGGACGGGCCTGTCCGCATCGAGGGCCGCGGCGGCTATACGCTGACCCTCTTCCCGTCGTACAGTGACCTGCCCTTCAGCCCGGAATGGAGCGTCCGCGTCTCCGACTCCGACTGTCCGGGGCAGGACTGCGTCCACACCGGGGCCATCTCCCGGGCGGGACAGTCCATCGTGTGCCTGCCGGCGCAGGTGGTCATCTCGCTGGTGGGCGCCGCGTCCGACGTGGACGCGGTGCTGGGTTAGGAGGTGCGCCATGAAGCTGAATGCACGCTCCATCGCCCTGTGCGCCGTGCTGACGGCATTGGCGCTGGGTCTGAGTACGCTGGAAAGCCTGTTCCCCGTGACGCTTATCGTGCCGCTGCCCGGCGTGAAGCTGGGTCTTGCCAACATCGTCACCGTGTTCGCTCTCTACGAGCTGGGCGCCGTCCCCGCGCTGACCATCCTGACGGCCCGGTGCCTGCTGGGCGGTCTGTTCGCCGGAAACCTGTCGGCCCTGCTGTTCAGTCTGCTGGGGGGCTTCACCGCCATGCTGGTGATGATCGCCCTGCGCCGGTGCAGGAGGCTGTCCGTCTACGGCGTGTCCATCGGCGGCGCGGCGGCCCACAACCTCGGCCAGATGGCCGCCGCCTGCATCACACTGGGCAATACCATGGTGCTGAGGTATCTGCCGTTTCTGCTGGCGGTTTCTCTGGTCACCGGCACGCTCACCGGCTTTGTGGCCGGTCTGCTGTTCCGCGCCATGCGCAATATCCACCTATCCTACTGAGGAGGTCTACCTATGGATAAGAAAGACAAGATCATTCTCCAGCAGCTGGACGTGATCCGCTCCATGACGGAAAACAGCATGAAGCGCATGAACAGCGATTTCTGGGGCACGCCCTTTGAGAACGTCACCGGCGACATCCCCAAGTCCCCCGCCGCGCCGTCCGCCCCCGCCAAGGACGCGGAGAAGAAGGCGCCTCCCACCGCCACCGCCAAGCCCGGCGACGAGAAGCCCGCCGAGGAGGAGCTGCCGCCGCCGGAGAAGATCGAGGATCTGCTGGCGGAGCTGGACAGCTACATCGGACTGGGTGTGGTGAAGGAGGAGGTACACAACCTTATCAACATGGTGCAGGTCTACAAGCTGCGCCAGCAGCACGAGCTGCCCACCACCGACATGTCCCTGCACATGGTGTTCACCGGCAATCCCGGCACGGGCAAGACCATGATGGCTCGGATGATGGCCCGCATCTACCGGAGTCTGGGCATCCTGTCCAAGGGGCAGCTGGTGGAGGTGGACCGCAGCGGTCTGGTGGCGGGATATGTGGGGCAGACGGCCCTGAAGACCCAGAAGGTCATCGAAAAGGCCATGGGCGGCGTGCTGTTTGTGGACGAAGCCTATGCCCTCAACGGGCGCAGCGAGAACGACTTCGGGCAGGAGGCCATCGACACGCTGCTGAAGGCCATGGAGGATCACCGGGATGATCTGGTGGTCATTGTGGCGGGCTACACTGATCTGATGGATAAGTTCATCCACTCCAACCCCGGCCTTGAGTCCCGCTTCAACCGCTTTTTGCTGTTTGAGGACTACTCACTGGACGAGCTGATGGCTATTTTCAAGATGCGCTGCGGCAAGGGCTACGTCCTGTCGCCGGAGGCGGAGCCACTGGTACGGGACTACATCGCGGAGGAGAGCGCCGACGGCGACGGCTTCGGCAACGCCCGGGGCGTCCGGAACATTTTCGAGCACATTCTGGTGGCCCAGAACAACCGCCTTGCCAAGCTGGAGAGCGTCACGCGGGAGGATCTGATGACCCTCACCGCCGACGATGTGCTCCACGCACGGGGCAAAATTGATGAATAAAGGACAAAGGAGGCCCGCGCCGATCGGCGCGGGCCTCCTTTATTGCTCTTTCAGTCACCCACGCCGGTGTGGATGACCTTGCCCATGTTCCACAGCAGCGCCACGCGCCGTGCGGCCTCCAGCCGCTGCTCCGGCGTGCGGTACTCCGCGTGGGCCGTCTCCGCGCCGCAGTCCATGCAGCTGACAGAGACGCTCCAGCCCTGCTCATCCTGCATGACGCCGGCACCCCGGCAGACGGGGCACTCCTCCAGCTCGATCTCAAAAATAGGATCCATATCCGTTCTCCTTATACTTTTTCATAGGCCACGCGGGGCGTGCCGTCCGCCACATAGATGACGCCGCAGTACACGAAGCCCGCCCGCTCCATGCAGTGCCGCATGGTCAGATTGGCCGCGTGGGTATCCGCCCGCAGGTGGGGGCACTGCCGCGCCGCCCACGCCGCCGCTTCCGCGAATACGCCCCGGCGGGTGCCGTCGCTGCCCAATCGGTGCAGGGTACCGTAGGCGCTGTCCTCCCGCCATGCCCCCTCAATGTGGGCATAGGTGGGGTCATCCCCCGGTATAAAGGCGAATACGGCGTATACACCATCTGCGTCCTCCATGACGTACAGGTGTCCCGCCCCGATGTCCTGCCGCAGCAGAGTCTCGGAGGGGTAGCCGTTCACCCACTGGACGGTGTTGCCGTTGGCCCGCATATACCGCCGCGCCGCGTCGTAGATGGCCATGACGCGGGGCAGATCGTGTACCGCCGCCGCCCGTATCATCAGTTTTTCAGGCTCTGAAGCGGCGCGGGGATGCGGCCGCCCCGGGCGATGAAATCGGCGCTGGACGCCTCATGCACCGGCATCACCGGCGCGCTGCCCAGCAGGCCGCCCATCTCCACCATGTCGCCCACGTCCGCGCCCTCCACGGGGATGACGCGCACGGCGGTGGTCTTGCTGTTGACCATGCCCACCGCCGCTTCGTCGGCGATGATGGCGGCGATAGTCTCGGCGCTGGTGCTGCCGGGTACGGCGATCATGTCCAGTCCCACGGAGCACACACAGGTCATGGCCTCCAGCTTGTCGATGGTCAGAGTGCCGTCCAGCGCGGCGGCGATCATGCCCTCATCCTCCGACACGGGGATGAACGCGCCGGACAGGCCGCCCACATGGCCGGACGCCATGACGCCGCCCTTTTTCACCGCGTCGTTCAGCAGCGCCAGCGCCGCCGTGGTGCCGTGGGTGCCGCAGACGGCAAGCCCCATCTCCTCCAGAATGCGGGCCACGCTGTCGCCCACCGCCGGGGTGGGAGCCAGCGACAGATCCACGATACCGAAGGGCGTGTCCAGCCGTCTGGACGCCTCCGCCGCCACCATCTGGCCCATGCGGGTGATCTGGAACGCCGTTTTCTTGATGGTCTCCGCCACCACATCGAAGGGCTGGCCCTTGCAGGACTGCAGGGCGTGGTACACCACGCCGGGGCCGGACACGCCCACGTTGATGACGCTGTCCGCCTCGCCCACGCCGTGGAACGCGCCGGCCATGAAGGGGTTGTCCTCCATGGCGTTGCAGAACACCACCAGCTTGGCGCAGCCCAGACCGTCCCGCGCCCGGGTCAGGTGGGCCGTCTCCTTGATGATGCGGCCCATGCGGGCCACAGCGTCCATGTTGATGCCCGCCCTGGTGCTGCCCACGTTGACGCTGGAGCACACCAGCTCCGTCTGGGCCAGCGCCTGCGGAATCGAGCGCAGCAGCAGCTCGTCGCCCTTGGCGAAGCCCTTCTGCACCAGCGCGGAATAACCGCCGATAAAGTTGACGCCGCAGGTATGGGCCGCCCGATCCAGCGTAAGGGCGAAGGGCACATAGTCCTCGGTATCGCAGCCGCCGGCCACCAGCGCCATAGGCGTCACGGAGATGCGCTTGTTGACGATGGGGATGCCGAACTCGCTCTCGATATCCTCGCCGGTGCGCACCAGCTTCTCCGCCCGGCGGCAGATCTTGTCGTAAATTTTGTCGCAGCAGCGGCCCGCGTCCTCGCTGACGCAGTCCAGCAGGGAGATGCCCATGGTGATGGTGCGGATGTCCAGATGCTGCTTGTCGATCATGTCGATGGTGTCAAAAATGTTTTGCAGATTCAGCATGGCGCGTCCCTCTTACAGCTTGTGCATGGCGTCGAAGATGTCCTCCCGCTGGATGCGGATGGACAGAGCGCGCCCCTCGCCGTACTCCCGCAGGGTGGCGCGCAGCTTGTCGAACGGCTCCCGGCACAGGGTCAGATCCACCACCATCATCATGGTGAAGTAGCCCTCCATAATGGTCTGGCTGATATCCAGCACATTGATCTGATACGCCGCCAGCGTGTTGCACACACCGGCGATGATGCCCACCTGATCCTTTCCCACCACTGTTACGATGGCCTTCATAGTCGTCACTCCTTTTGAAAGAATTACTCCATCTCGTCCAGCGTCAGCTGGAACGAGCCTAAAAAGTGCTCACGGAAATATTGCAGCTCCGGCATGTCGTAGCCTTCCAGCGCCTGCGCCGTCTGCCGCGCCGCCTGCCGGAACTCCTCGTTGCCGGCCTTCAGCTCCTCCAGACACTTGATGTGGGCGCTGAGCTTGTCCGCCGCCTTCACCAGCTCCTCTACCTCCGGGTCGGCGGGGCGCAGGATATCCTCGTAGACCGGCCGCAGCTCCGGCGGCAGCATGTCCAGCAGTTTCTCGTCCGCCACCTCCTCCACCTTGCGGTAGGCCTCCCGTATCTCGGGATTGAAGTACTTGATGGGGGTGGGCATGTCGCCGGTGAGGATCTCCCCGGCGTCGTGGTACAGCGCCGCAGCGGCCACCGCGCCGGTGTCCACCTGTCCGCCGAACAGCTCGTTGCGGATCACCGCCAGCGCATGAGCCAGCACCGCCACCTGATGGCTGTGCTCCTGAATATTCTCCCGGACGCTGTTGCGCATCAGCGCCCAGCGTTCAATGTAGCGCATACGGTCGATGTAGGCGAAAAAGTGATGCATTATGTCAACTCTCCTAATAGTATTTCTCCGTCTATTCCAACGATCTTTACGTCTCTTATAATGTTATGTAATCCATCCGCCGCCACGGCCACCTCCATGTAGTTGGGGGCGTGGCCGGTGTAGCGGCCGTCCTTGGGCTGCTCGAACAGCACCGGGTAGACCCGGCCCACGCAGCCCGCCAGATAGGCGCGGTGCAGCTTCTCCGCCACCTGTCCCGCCCGGGCGGCGCGGGCCTCCTTCACCGCCGGGGGCACCTGCGCCATGGCCGCCGCCTTGGTGCCGGGGCGGATGGAGTAGGGGAAGATGTGCATGGCCGCGAAGCCGCAGGACTCGATAAATGCCAGCGTCTGGGCGAACTCCTCCTCCGTCTCCTCCGGAAAGCCGCAGATGAGGTCGGTGGTGACGGCGGGGCGGTGGAAGTATCGGTTCAGCAGGGATACCGACTCCCGGAACCGGGCCGTGTCGTACTTCCGGTTCATCCGCTTCAGCGTATCGTCGCAGCCGGACTGGAGAGAAAGGTGGAAGTGGGGACACAGGTTAGGCAGCGCGGCGGCGCGGCGGCAGAAATCCTCCGTGATGGTGCGGGGCTCCAGACTGCCCAGACGCAGCCGCATGTCCCCCGCGGCGGCGGACACCGCCTCCAGAAGATCGATGAGCGTCTCGCCGTTTTTCAGATCGTGGCCCCAGCTGGAGATCTCGATGCCGGTGAACACCAGCTCCCGATAGCCCTCGCGGCGCAGCTGCTCCGTCTGGGCCGCCGCCTCCGCCTTGGGCAGAGAGCGCACCGGGCCGCGGGCGTAGGGGATGATGCAGTAGGTACAGAAGTTGACGCAGCCGTCCTCCACCTTCAGCATGGCGCGGGTGCGCTCGGCCATGCCGCCGGCGGGCAGCACCTCGAATGTCCGGCGCTTCAGGGCATCGTCCAGCAGCGTCACCTGCTTCTCCCGGGTCACCTGCTCCAGCAGATCCAGAAAGGCCATCCGGTCGCCGGTGCCGGCGACGAGATCCACGTCCAGCCCCGCCGCCTCCTCCGCGTGGGTCTGCACATAACAGCCGCAGGCGGCCACCACCGCCTCCGGGTTCAGCTTCCGGCACCGCCGCAGCATCTGCCGTGATTTCTTATCGCTGACGGCGGTGACGGAGCAGGTGTTGACGATATAGGCGTCCGCCCGCTGGTCAAAGGGCACCAGCGTATGGCCCCGGCGCACCAGCTCCTGCTCCATGGCCTGCGTTTCGTATTGATTGACCTTACAGCCTAATGTGTAAATCGCTGCCAGCATGGGATTCTCCTTGCACTTTCCGTCGAATGTCGGTATAATAAGTGGTAACGCTTTATTATACTGGATACTTACGCCGGTGGCAAGTCCTCCGGCCAATGAAATTGAGAGGTTTTTCCCATGATCTATCTGGATAACGCCGCCACCACGCCGGTACCCGCCGCCGTGGCGGACGCCATGTATGAGGTGCTGACCCGGCACTTCGGCAATCCCTCCTCCCAGTACCCCGCCGGGCAGGAGATGAAAAAGGCCGTGGAGAGCTGGCGCGCCATCGTCGCCGGGGCGCTGCACTGCCCGCCGGAGCGGCTGTACTTCACCTCCTGCGGCACGGAATCGGACAACTGGGCCATACAGGCCGCCGTCTGGCAGGGACGGCACACCGGCAAGCACATCATCACCACCGCCGTGGAGCACAGCGCCGTGCTGGAGCCATGCCGCTGGCTGGTGCAGCAGGGCTATGAGGTCACCTACCTCAAACCCGACCGCACCGGGCACGTCACCGCGGAGCAGGTGGCATCCGCCCTGCGGGAGGACACGGTGCTGGTGTCCATGATGCTGGTGAACAACGAGACGGGCTGCATCTTCCCCGTGGCGGAGACCGCCCGCCTCCTGCGGGAGCGGAAGTCCCGCGCCCTGCTGCACTGCGACGCGGTACAGGGCTTTTTGAAGGTGCCCTGCGACCCGGAGGCGTGGGGCGTGGATATGATGAGCCTGTCCGCCCACAAGCTGGGCGGACCCAAGGGCGTGGGGGCGCTGTACATCTCCGACCGGTTCCGCAACGTGCGGCCCCTGCTGCCCGGCGGAGGGCAGGAGCGGGGCCTGCGCTCCGGTACAGAGGCCACCGCCCAGATCGCGGGCTTCGCCAAGGCGGTGGAGCTGCGGCTTGCGGGCTATGACGCCAAGATCGCCCACATGGCCGCCCTGCGGGACTACTGCCGGGAGAAGCTGCTGACCATCCCCGGCATGGCGCCGGTGGCGGCGGGCACGGCGCCCCACATTCTGGCGGTGTCGCTGGCGGGCTACCCCAGTGCCAACATCGTCACCGATCTGGGGGCGCAGGGCATCTGCATCTCCGCCGGCTCCGCCTGCCATCAGGGCAAGGCCAGCCATGTCGTGTCGGCGCTGGGGCTGGACAGGCGCACCGCCGCCGGCGTCATCCGCATCTCCTTCTCCCCCGACAACACCACATCGGACGTGGACGCCCTGTATGACGCGCTGAAGGCCCATCAGGCCGCCCGCTTCCCCATGCTGTAAGAGGTACACCGCTATGCTGAAAGCACTCCAACGCGACAAGGGCTTTTACCGCTATCTGGCGCGGCTCACCGCCCCCATCGCCCTGCAAAATCTTATCACGTTCTCGCTGGGTCTTATCGACACCCTGATGGTCAGCCAGCTGGGCAACAAGGAGATGGCCGCCGTCACTACCGCCAACGTGCCGGTGTTCCTGCTGATCTCCATCGTGTTCGGCGTCCAGTCCGGCGTGGGCATCCTCATCAGCCAGTACTGGGGCAAAAAGGATCTGGAGAGCATCAGCCGTGCCATGGGCGTGGCCGCCTATCTGGGCGTGGGCATCGCCGCCGTGCTGGCCGCCGCCTTCTTCCTCTGGCCTGTGGAGATCATGGATCTGCTCAGCAACAAGCACGAGCTGTCGCTGCTGGGCGCGCCGTACCTGCGGGTCATCGGGTTCTCCTATGTGTTCAATATGCTGTCCTCCATCTACGTCAGCGCCCAGCGCAGCGTGGAAAATTCCGCCTTCGGCATGAAGCTGTTCGGCATGTCCACCGTCATCAACACCAGCATGAACTACCTGCTGATCTTCGGCAAGGCGGGCTTCCCCATGCTGGGGGTGGAGGGCGCCGCCGTGGCCACGCTGCTCAGCCGCGTGGCGGAGTTCGCCGTGTGCCTGTTCTGCGCCCTGCGCAGCAAGACCATCCCCCTGCGGCTGCGGGCCTTCTTCCGCCCGGGCTGGGAGATGTGCCGCCGCTTCATCAAATACTCCTCCCCCGTGCTGCTCAATGAGATCGCGTGGGGACTGGGCAACAGCATGCTCACGGTGATCCTGGGCTACACCGTCATCTCCGTGGAGTATCTGGCGGCCTACGCCGTCATGGGCAATCTGAACCGCCTGTTTCTGGTGGTATGCTTCGGCCTGGGCGCCGCCACCGCCGTCATCGTGGGCAAGGCCATCGGCGAGGGCAGGAGCCACGAGGAGGTGCTGGAGCTGAGCCATACCCTGCTGTGGGTCACGATACTGGTGGGCGTTGCGCTGGCCGTGGCCGCGCTGGCGCTGGTGCCGCTGCTGTTCCAGCCCATCGTCTTCCCGCTGTTCGAGCTGTACGGCCAGACGGCGGAGATCGCCGCGGCGCTGGCCGTCACCGGCTTTGCCTCCATCCCCCTGCACGCCTACTCCATCACCGCCGTCACCGGCGTGCTCCGCGCGGGCGGCGACGTGTTCTGCTCCGCCGCGCTGGACATCTCCCCCCAGTGGCTGCTGGCCCTGCCCCTGACGGCGCTGCTGGCGCTGGTGCTGGACGCCTCCTACTGGTGGGTGGCCGCCGCCATTCAGGCGGAGTCCCTGCTGAAGTGTCCCCTGTGTTGGTACCGCATCCGCAGGGGCCGCTGGATCCATGACGTGACGCTGCCGGAGGGGCACGGCCTATGACCAGTCTGTTCGTCTGTCCCCTGTGCGCCGCGCCCCTGACCCGTCAGGACGGCGTCTACCGCTGCCCCAACGGGCACACTTTCGACATCGCCAAGGAGGGCCACACCTACCTGCTCCCGGTGAACCGGAAGCACTCCAAGGCGCCCGGCGACGACAAGGCCATGGCCGCCGCCCGCAGCGCCTTCCTCTCCAAGGGCTACTACGCCCCGCTGCGCGATGCGTTATGTCGACTCGCCGTCTCTCTGACCGGCCCAGCCCCGGCGGTGCTGGACAGCGGCTGCGGCGAGGGCTACTACACCGCCGCCATTTATCAGGCTCTGTGCGCCGCCGGAAAAGCGCCCCGGATGGCCGGCACGGACATCTCCAAGTTCATCCTGCGGCTGGCGGCCAAGCGGGAGAAAAACGTGGAATTCGCCGTGGCCTCCTCCTACCGCCTGCCGGCGGCGGACGGCAGCATCGACCTGCTGCTCAACTGCTTTTCCCCGCTGGCCATCGAGGAATTCCGCCGGGTGCTGCGGCCGGAGGGACACTTTCTGTATGTCGTCCCCTCCGCCATGCATCTGTGGGAGATGAAGCAGGTGCTCTATGAGCATCCCTACCCCAACGAGGTGAAGGAGACGCCCTACGACGGCTTCCGCTACGTCGACATCCGCCATGTGGAGGATGTCATCCATCTGGACAGCGCCGCCGACATTCAGGCGCTGTTCGGCATGACCCCCTACTGCTGGAAGACGCCGAAAAGCGGCGTTGAAAGATTATGTAAACTTGACACGTTGGACTGCCGCATCGCCTTTGACATCCATGTGTTCCAACGAGAAAGCAGGTGAAGCAATGGAAGCTACCGCTGTACGCCCCCGCCGCCGGCGCCGCAGGAGACGGCGCAGACGGCTGCTGCCGCTGGTGATACTGCTGGCGGCGCTGGCCGTCGCCATTCCCGTGGTGCTGAGTCTGCTGCCCCGCCAGCCCCGCACCGTCGAGGAGCCTGATCCCCACGCGGGGCAGGTCTATGTCAACGACGGGGCCAACATGGTGTGGCTGACGCCCCACGAAAGCCTGCCGGTGAATCCCTTCACCGCCGAGGACTTCACCCGCGAGGAGGACGGAGCCCTCCGCTACACCGGCATGACCGGCACTGTCCGCATGGGCGTGGACGTGTCTGACTATCAGGCCGGCGTGGACTGGCAGCGGCTGGCGGCGCAGGGTGTGGATTTCGCCATCCTCCGCATCGGCTATACCGGCTATACAAAGGGCGCGCTCCGGACGGACGGTTCCTTCACCAGTCATCTGCGGGGCGCACGGGCCGCCGGGATCGACGTGGGCGTGTACTACTTCTCACAGGCCGTGACGGTGCAGGAGGCCGCTGCCGAGGCTGCCCATGTCCTGCGCCTGCTGGACGGGCAGCAGCTGGATCTGCCGGTCTACTTCGACTGGGAGCCGGTGTTCGCCGACGATTCCCGCACCAAGGGCAACGACAACGGCTATCTGACGGAGTGCGCCGCCGCCTTCTGCGGCGTGGTGGAATCCGCCGGGTATCCCGCCGGTATCTATCTCAACCGCCAGCAGGGCTATTACCGCTATGACCTGAGCCGTCTGGCGGACTACGCTCTGTGGGTGGCGGACTACAACGACTATCCGGATTTCTACTACGCCTTCGACATGTGGCAGTACAGCGACAGCGCCGCGCTGGACGGTATGCCCACGCAGGCGGATCTGAATCTGCTGTTCGTCCCCTCTCCCCGCGCATGATGCAGAAAGCAGCCTGTCCGTCGGACAGGCTGCTTTTTTGTATACAAAAAGCGCACCGCTGAAAGGCGATACGCTTCGCAGGCACTTCTGTGCGCTACGCGTCTTTATTCTTTTACCATGCCCCGCGGAAAATGTCAAGAAGCTGGCAACGTAATACATGCGTTATGTAACAAACGCGAGGTATTTCGCGCCGGGGCGCGACCCACTTTTGCCCCCGGCGGCTCATCGAAAGCTGCTTTATGCCTCCGGCGGCCCCATTTCTTCCAGCAGCGGAAGAAATGGGGGAAAGAACGCCGCCAAAAACCCATGGTTTTTGGATTTCCTTTCGCTGCTTGCCGGTGCGTACTGAGTCGTCCGAAATGTTGGACTGACGTCCTTCTCTGAGCGCTGCCGCTTTTGCTCTGAAATGTAGGGGTGCGGGGTTCTACATTTTGCACCGTTAGCGGCAGCGGGGATAGGAGCAGGTCGATTCAACATTTCGGGCGGTTTATGAGTTGCCGCGTTCGCGCGGGATGGGTGTCGCATGGGACGGTGTGCGGTACGCGGGCGGATTTTCAAACCGCAGGTTTGAACGGCGCTTTTGCCCACTTTTGCCGCCGAGGGCAAAAGTGGGTCGCGCCTGTTGGCGCGGAATATCCCAGAGATACAAGCAGGCGGCGGGCCCAGCGGGCCGCACCTGAAATACCGCATGTAAGCCAAAAGACCGGCGGAGCCGGTCTTTTGCGAGGTTTTGAGGGGTGTCGTTCAGTTTTTCTTGCCGCCGTGGGTGGCCTTCATCCGCTTTTCGTGGTTCAGGATGGTCTTACGCATCCGCAGGCTCTTGGGCGTGACCTCCAGCAGCTCGTCGTCCGCCAGGAACTCCAGGCACTGCTCCAGACTCATCTTCCGGGGCGGCACCAGCCGCAGCGCTTCGTCGGAACCGGCGGCGCGCATATTGGTCATCTGCTTTTTCTTGCACACATTGACCGTGATATCCTCCTGCTTGGGGGAGACGCCCACGATCATGCCCTCGTACACCGGCACGCCCGGCCCGATGAACAGAGCGCCGCGCTCCTGCGCGTTGAACAGGCCGTAGCCCACGCTCTCGCCCGTCTCGAAGGACACAAGAGAGCCGGTGTTCCGGCGGGTAAGGTCGCCCTTATAGGGGGCGTAGCTGTCAAATATGCTGGCCATGATGCCCTCGCCCCGGGTGTCCGTCAGGAACTCGTTGCGATAGCCGAACAGGCCGCGGCTGGGGATCAGGAACTCGATCTTCATGCGGCTGCCCACGGGGGTCATCTCCAGCATGTCCGCCTTGCGGCTGCCCAGCTTCTCGATGACCGCGCCCACGCTCTCGCCGGGTACGTCTACCACCAGCCGCTCGATAGGCTCGCACTTCTTGCCGTCGATGGTCTGGTACAGTACGCGGGGCGGCGACACCTGAAACTCGTAGCCCTCCCGGCGCATCGTCTCGATGAGGATGGACAGGCTCATTTCGCCGCGGCCCGCCACGTTGAAGGCATCGGTGGCCCCCTCGATCTCCGTGACCCGCAGGGACACGTCCTTCAGCGTCTCGCGGAACAGCCGCTCCCGCAGCTGGCGGGGGGTGACGAACTTGCCCTCGCGCCCGGCGTAGGGAGAGTCGTTGATGGAGAAGGTCATCTCCATGGTGGGGGCGCTGATCTTCACGAAGGGCAGCGGCTCCACGCAGGACGGCGCACAGATGGTGTCGCCGATGGTGATGTCGCCGATGCCGGACATGGCGATGATATTGCCCGCCGTGGCCTCGGTGATGGGCACCTTGCCCAGACCGGCGAACTCGTACATGCTGACGGCCTTGGCCTTCTTGGCCGGGGCGTCGGGATCGTGGTAGTTGCACACCGCGATCTCCTGATTCTGCTTCAGCACGCCGCGCTCCACGCGGCCGATGGCGATGCGGCCCACGAACTCGTTGTAGTCGATGGCGCTGACCAGCATCTGGAACGGCTGATCCAGATCGGCCTCCGGCGCGGGGATATAGTCCAGAATGGTGTCGAACAGCGGCTTCAGGTCAGTGCCCACCACGTCGGGGGAGTAGCTGGCGGTGCCGTTGCGGGCGGAGCAGAACAGCATGGGACTGTCCAGCTGCTCGTCGGTGGCGTCCAGATCCAGCAGCAGCTCCAGCACCTCGTCAATGACCTCGTGGATGCGCTGGTCGGGCCGGTCGATCTTGTTGATGACCACGATGACACGGTGACCCAGCTCCAGCGCACGGCTGAGGACAAAGCGGGTCTGGGGCATGGGGCCCTCGGCGGCGTCCACCAGCAGGATGACGCCGTTGACCATCTTCAGGATGCGCTCCACCTCTCCGCCGAAGTCGGCGTGGCCCGGGGTGTCCACGATGTTGATCTTGGTGTCGCCGTACTGGATGGCGGTGTTCTTAGCCAGAATGGTGATGCCGCGCTCACGCTCCAGATCGTTGGAGTCCATAACGCGCTCCACCGTCTCCTGATTCTCGCGGTAGACGCCGCCCTGCTTGAGCATCTGGTCTACCAGCGTGGTCTTGCCGTGGTCGACGTGGGCGATGATGGCCACATTTCTCAATTTCTCGTTCTGCAAAGGTAAGACCCCTTTCTCTCGGGTATAAATTCACTAACCTTTGTATTATATGCTCTCAAAGTATCGAATGCAAGACTTTTCGCCAACTTTTTCTTTTCGGCTGACCGGAAAAAATAAAAAAGCGGAGGGGGCGGCGCACCGTCCCCCCCTGCCCTATTCCGCACGCCGCCGATCCATCTGGCGGTACAGGCTGTCCAGCGCGTCGGACAGACTGCCCACATGGTCGATGATGCCCAGCGTCACCGCCTCCTCGCCGTACAGCACGGTGCCCACGTCGTTGGCCATGTCGCCGGTGGCCAGCATCAGCTGGCGGAACCGCTCCTCGCTGATATGGCTGTGGGCCGCCACGAACCTGACGATGCGCTCCCGGATGCGCTCAAAGTAGCGGTACGTCTCCGGCGCGGCGATGACCGTGCCGGACATGCGCACCGGGTGGATGGTCATGGACGCGCTGGAGGCGATGAACGTCTCCTTGCCGCACACCGCCAGCGGCACGCCGATGGAGTGGCCGCCGCCCAGCACCAGCGTCACCGTGGGCAGGCGCATGCCCGCCACCAGCTCCGCGATGGCCAGCCCCGCCTCGATGTCGCCGCCCACCGTGTTCAAAAGCAGCAGCAGGCCGTCCACGTCGTCCGACTCCTCCAGCGACGCCAGCAGCGGCAGGACGTGCTCGTATTTGGTGCTTTTCGTGTTGTTGGGCAGCACCATGTGGCCCTCCACCTGTCCCACGATGGTCAGGCAATGCACTGTGCCGTGGCGGTTCTTCACCACGGACGAGCCCATGTCCACGATCTGCTGCATGGCCGGGGAGGACTGCTCCTGCCCGTCGCCGCCGTCCGCCGACGACCTGGTTTCCTTTGTCTCATCTGTCATGCTCCGCGCCTCCTTTTCTCCGGTAGGATGCGCAGGATGCGGGGGTTTATACACGGAACGGCCGCCCAGAGGCGGCCGTTCCGTGTATCCGTTCTCGGTATCTGCTTTGTCAATCGTGAGGGCGCTCCAGCTGCCAGCCGGCGCCGTCCGGCGTCCTGTAATAGATGTTCTGCAGGAAGCCGTGAAGGTCGTATTCCACCTTGGTGTCCGGTTCCGCCGGCTCGCTGCCGTACATGCCCACCGCCTGGATATCCTCCCGGCTGCCGATCTCCTCCTCCGTCAGGTCGCCGCCCTCCGCAACGGTGCGGTTCAGGTCGGCGTCGTAGTACACCACGGAATACGGCTCCATCCACAGCGGGAGATAGACCACCTTCCCGTCGTCCTCCTCCGCCTGCCTGCCGCAGGCGGTCAGAGCCAGCGCCAGCAGCAGCGCCGCCAGCAGCGTAAATTTCTTCATGCGTTGCTCCTTTCCTCATACATGCTCTCCGCCATGCGGCAGAGCGCCTCTTGTCCCGGGGTGCCGAACAGCAGGAATACCTGTCCGGCGTCCTCGTCCACCCACACCAGCAGCCGCCCCTGCTCCGGTATGGCCACCTGATAGAACGGCGCCCAGCCGCCGTCCAGATAGAACAGCACGCTGTACACGCTGGCGGCGCGCTCATCGGGCAGATGGCGGAACCGGTAGAGCTGGGCGTCCCGGCCCTGCACCTGCACCTCCGTGATGTCGTACCCCTCCGGCTCTCCCGGCTCGCCCTGGGGGCGCTGGCCGGTGAGGATGTCGGACAGCCCCGCCGTCCGGTGGCTGCGCACCTCCATGAAGACTGTCCGGTCGCTGCGGAAGCCCACTGCCACCAGCAGGACATCACCCTGCTGCGAGGTGTACCGCACCGTGCGAACGTCGTCGCCGCCTGTAAAGTCAGAATCCATTACATAGCCCTCCGGCAGCCATGTAGGGCCGTTTCCCGTCCATGTCCCGGCGCTCTGCTCCGCCGGGAAGCGGTAGGCGGTGACGGCCGTTGTCATCTGGCGCAGCCAGCGGCTCACGGCGGCCCGCGCCGCAGGGCTGACCGCCAACACCGCGCCGAAGGTCAGTACCACGGCCAGCAGCGCGGCGGCTGTCCGCTGCCGCACCAGCCGCACCGTGCGGCGGCGCTTCTGACGGCGGAGCAGCGGGGCCATCCGTCCCCCGAACCCGGCGGAGAAAACGGCGTCCTCCTCCGGCAGGGCGGCGGCCAACTGGCAAGCCAGCTTCCGCGCCGCCTGACGCAGCGCCGTGTCGGTGATTGTGATGCTCATAGGGATATCGCCTCCTTTTCCAATTCTGCGCGCAAGGCGTCCCGCGCCCGGTACAGCAGCTTCTGAGCGGCGGCAAAGGACAACTCCAGCAGCGCCGCCGTCTCCCGGGTGGAATAGCCGCAGGCGTGGCGCAGCAGCAGCGCCTCCCGGTAACGGGGCGGCAGGCGTCCCATGGCGTCCGCCAGCGTATCGCCGCAGGGCGGCGGCGTCACCAGCGGCAGCGTCTCGTCAAAGGGCGTGCCGGACAGCCGCGCCTGCTGCCGCAGGAGGTCGATGCACTTGCGCTCCACCACCACCGTGAGGTACGCCTCCAGCTCCGGGCGGGGCAGTCGGGCCAACCGGTGAAAGTGCTCCGCCAGAGAGAGGAACGCCTGATGCACCGCGTCCTCGGCGTCCTCCGGTGTACGCAGCCTGCGGCGGGCCAGCGCCAGCATCCGTCCCCGATAGGCGGCGTATACGTCCTCAAAGAGCCGTTTCTGCTGCGGGTCGCCGATGACCTGTGTGTAAAGGAGCATTCCTTCACCCCCTCCGTGTCCGTTTTATCTGCATTGTACCACAGACGCGCCGTGTGCGCCATCACTCTATATAACGGCACAGCCCTTCGGATGCGGACACGGGAAAGCGGAAAAAACTGCGTCCGATAACGGCTCCCGCTGTCAAAAAAAGTAAGCCCGGCGGCTGTGCCGCCGGGCTTACTTTTTTGTGCTTATTTGTTGTTCAGCTTGCCCAGATACCGGTAGATGCTGGCCTCGGAGCTGTGGAGCGCCTGCGCCACATAGCTGACGGAGCCCTTCAGCAGAAATACGCCCTTGCGGTTCAGGATGTCCATGATCTCCATTTTCTCATCCTGCGTCAGGCGATCCACCTCCACCGGATAGTCCTCCACCACCTGCGAGACGATGCTGGCCGTGGCGCCGGCGATGGACGTGGGATAGCCGCTGCGCACCGGCGTCTCCACCGGGTCGTTGCCGTCGGCGATGAGCCGGGTGCCGCTGGGCACGCCGCGCTTTGCGCCGCCTCCGCACAGCTCCATGACCCGGCGGGACAGCTCCTCGTACCGGCTGGCGTCAAAGTTGATGCACAGCAGGCCCGCCAGCTCGCCGGAGCGGCCCTTGATGAACATGGAGTTGGAGCACATGGTCTTGCCGGTGGCGGACACCGACTCGAAGTTCAGCACATAGTTCTGCGTCTCGTACAGATTGCCGGCCACATATTCCAGCATCTTATTGCTCAGCGGCGACCCCAGATGGCGGCCGGTCAGCTCGCCGTTGGCGATGGCGACGATCTCGTTGGAGTCGTCGTTCAGCTCATGCAGGGCGATCTCGTAATCCGGGCCCAGAACATGGCCCAGAAAGTCCACAATCAGCATATAGTGCCGTTTCAGTTCCTTTTCCATGGGGTCAGCCTCCTTTTTTCTGTACTGCGCGGGGCGTTACGCCTCGGTCTGCCGGGCGGCCAGCTTCGCCTTCTCCTCGTCCTCCAGCACACGGTAGGCCACCTTGCCCACCAGCGTCTTGGGCAGCTCGTCCCGGAATTCGATGTCGTAGGGCATGGCGTACTTGGCGATGTGCTTGCGGCAGTAGGCCAGCAGCTCCTGCTTGGTGTTGTCGTCGGCGGGGACGCCGGGCTTCAGCATGACGAAGGCCTTGACCTTCTGCATCTTATAGGCATCGGGCACACCGATGATGCAGCTCATCTGCACCTTCTCGTGGGCGTCCAGAATATTCTCCAGCTGGCCGGGGTACACGTTGTAGCCGGAGGAGATGATCATGCGCTTGGCGCGGCCCTTGAAGTAGATGAAGCCCTGCTCGTCCATGCTGCCCAGATCGCCGGTGTACACCCACGTCAGGCCGTCGGCGTGCTTACGCAGGGTCTTGGCGGTCTCCTCGGGGTTGCTCATATACCCCTTCATGACGGTGGGGCCGGCCAGCAGGATCTCGCCCTCCTCGCCGTAGGGCACCTCCTCGTCGGTGTCGGGCTTGACGATCTTGATGTAGGTATCGGGGAACGGCAGGCCGATGGAGCCCTCCTTATAGATATTGGTGGGGGTCAGGCAGCAGGCTGTCACCGTCTCAGTGGTGCCGTAGCCCTCCCGCACCTGAATGACGGCCTTGTGGTCATACAGGAACTTGTCGAACTTCTTCTTCAGCTCGATGGACAGGCTGTCGCCGCCGGAGAACACGCCCTTCAGGCTGCTGAGGTCGGCGTTGTCCATGCTGGGCAGGCGCAGCAGCGCCTCATACAGCGTGGGGACGCCGGCAATGAAGTTGCACTTGTACTTCACGATCTGCTTGGCGTAGCTCTTGGCAGTAAAGCGGGGAATCAGAATGCAGCGTCCGCCCTGAGACAGCATGGAGTGGACGCACACGCCCAGACCGAAGCCGTGGAACAGGGGCATAGCCGCCAGCATCCTGTCGCCGGGACGGAACATGGGGTTGGTGGCGATGATCTGCTGACCCAGCGCGTTGAAGTTGCCGTTGGTCAGCACGATACCCTTGGTGGTGCCGGTGGTGCCGCCGGAGTACAGGATAACGGCGGGATCGTCGAAGCTCCGCTCCACCCGGTAGTTCTTATAGAAGCAGTACCGGGACATGTCCATGAATTCCCTCCAGCGGATCACGGGGGCGTCATCGGGGATCTTCTGGATCTTGCGGCCCTCGGTGAGCATGTAGCCGGCGCGGATGGTGCGGCTCAGCTCGTCCTTCACGGAGGCGATGATGATGTTGATGATGCCGGTGTTCTGGCGGATGTGCTCGAACTTGTTGTAGAACTGATCCAGCGTGATGGCCGTGGTGGATTCGGAGGCGTTGAGATAGAACTCGATCTCCTTCTCCGCTGACAGGGGGTGAATCATGTTGGCGATGCCGCCCACCAGATTGACGGCGTAGAACATATAGATGGCCTGCGGGCAGTTGGGCATGGCGATCGTCACCTTGTCGCCCACCCGGACGCCCAGCGTCTTCAGGCTCTTGGCACACCTCTCGATCTCCTGCACCATCTTGCGGTAGGTGACGGAGCGGCCCATAAAATCAAAGGCGATGCTGTTGGGATACATGTCGGCCATGCGCTCCACGGCGTCGAACATGCTGCCCTGAAAATAGTCCAGATGCATGGGAACATCGCCCATATAGTCCTTCCACGGGGTCTTTACTTCACTCATACTGTACCTCCTCCTTCAACGGTTTTTCCAGCTCCTCGGGGTGCTCCAGCAGATACTTCAGCAGGCGCACGGACTTTGAGTAGTAGTACCCGTCCGCCAGACGCTCATCAATGGTCAAGCCCAGCTCCAGTGTCTCCCGCATGCTCACACTGCCGTCCGCGTCAAAAAACGGCGACAGCTTCTTCTCGCCGATGATGCAGAACATCGAGCAGGTACCCCAGTTGGTCAGGTGGTGATAGCCGCACTTGAGCTTGATGGAGCCGAGGTTGGAGATGACCACGGAATTATAGTAGGGGTCGGTGGCGATAATATCCGCCGGCACCCAGCCGTGTTTATCCAGCCACATGAGGATACGGATAGCGGTCTTGCTGATAAACCGGGGGATCTTGTTCAGATAATCCATGACGCCGGTGGTCGGATCGACCTTATCACTGCGGCATTCCGTCACCTGCTTGCGGATATACGCATGGACATCCTCCAGCGTGTTGTCCTCTCGGCTGTGCAGTACTGCCAGTGCCTCGGCGCCCTTGTCGGAAAACTGCTTTTTCACCACGAACGCGGCGGACACCTCGTTGCGCTGGTAGAAATTGCTGTTGACGATAAAGCGGTTCAGCTTGGGCCGCAGGGTGATGGCCTTCAGCAGTGCCGTCACCACCAGATGGAACATGGTGTAGGGGAAGTCCGTCTCCGTCCGGTTTTTCTCCGCCAGATAGGCGTTCATGGCGGTCAGATCAATGCGCTCGGAGACATACGCCTCGTTATCGCAGCGGTTGGGGTAGATGATGCCCGTGATGAAGTGCAGAGAATCCAGCTCCCGCAGCAGGCGGCCATCCTTGCGGTCACCCCGGCGCTTTTTCTGTGTTTCCATTTTTTTCTCCTGTCAGATGTACCTAATATAATCACTATCTTTTTACAAGCATATCTAATATTTTATATCAGATAGTAACGATAATCCGCCGAACTTGCAGTTTACCATTATAGCAGGGTCATTCTGAAATTACTACCCTTTTTTTGTAATTTCTGCGGCACATCCTGAAGATGTCCCGAAAAAAGCCGCAAAAGGGCCGAAGCTCATCAGCTTCGACCCTTTTGGAAACATTTTTTCAGAACTCGGCGCTGCCGACGGTGCGGGGGTGCAGCTCCACGTCGCGGATGTTGCTGACACCGGTGAGGTACATGACCATGCGCTCGAAGCCCAGACCGAAGCCGGCGTGGCGGCAGGAGCCGTAGCGACGCAGATCGCAGTACCACCAGTAATCCTCCGGCTTCATGCCCAGCTCGCGGATGCGGCTCTCCAGCAGCTCCAGACGCTCCTCGCGCTGGCTGCCGCCGATGATCTCGCCGATGCCGGGCACCAGACAGTCCGCCGCGGCCACGGTTTTGCCGTCGTCGTTCAGGCGCATGTAGAACGCCTTGATCTCCTTGGGATAGTCGGTGACGAACACCGGCTTCTTGAACACCTGCTCCGTCAGGTACCGCTCGTGCTCGGTCTGGAGGTCGGTGCCCCACTCCACCTTATAGTCGAATTTGTCGTTGTTCTTCTTCAGGATCTCCACGGCGTCGGTGTAGCTGACGCGGCCGAAGTCGGAGGAGGCCACATGCTCCAGACGCTCCCGCAGGCCCTTGTCCACAAAGCTGTTAAAGAAGTCGATCTCATCGGGGCAGCGCTCCAGCACCCGGCGGATGATGTGCTTGATCATAGCCTCGGCCACGTCCATGTCGCCGGCCAGATCGCAGAAGGCCATCTCCGGCTCGATCATCCAGAACTCGGCGGCGTGGCGCTGGGTATTGGAGTTCTCGGCACGGAAGGTGGGGCCGAAGGTGTACACATCGCCGAAGGCCATGGCAAAGTTCTCGGCGTTCAGCTGGCCGGACACGGTAAGGCTGGTCTTTTTGCCGAAGAAGTCCTGGGTGTAGTCCACCTCGCCATCCTCGGTCTTGGGTACGTTGTTGAGGTCGAGGGTGGTCACCTGGAACATCTCGCCGGCGCCCTCACAGTCGGAGCCGGTGATGATGGGGGTCTGGACATAGACGAAGCCCCGGCTCTGGAAGAACTCGTGGACGGCGTAGGCCGCCACGGAGCGGACGCGGAATGTGGCGGAAAACAGATTGGTGCGGGGCCGCAGGTGCTGGATGGTGCGCAGGAATTCCACGCTGTGGCGCTTCTTCTGCAGGGGGTAATCCGGGGTAGACTTGCCCTCCACCTCGATAGTGGCGGCCTTGACCTCCAGCGGCTGCTTGGCGTCCGGTGTCAGCACTACGGTGCCGCGGACGATCAGGGACGCGCCCACGTTCTGCGCGGCGATCTCCTTATAATTGGACAGCTCCTCGGCGGACATGACCACCTGCAGATTCTTAAAGCAGGAGCCGTCGTTCAGCTCGATGAAGCCGAAGGTCTTCATATCGCGGATGGTACGCGCCCAGCCGCAGACCGTGACCTCTTTGCCGCCCAGAGCTTTCTGATCGGCGAAGATCGCTGCGATTCTCATTCGTTCCATAGTCTTTCACCTTTTCTGTTGATATTTCGGGTCACATGCTGTGACATGGTATTATACACTACCCTGCTGATTTTTACAAGGATGAGTTTTCCCTCTTGACAAGTCGGCGCCGCCGCGCTATCATAAGCATGTGATTAGAAACTTAATTTTCGTTTAGGAGGCGATACCATGACCCAGCGGGAGCGCCAGCTTCTGGAGTGGATCCGGGAAAACCCCATGATCTCCCAGCAGGAGCTGGCCGAAAAGGCCGGTATCACCCGCTCCAGCGCGGCGGTACACATCTCCAGCCTGATGAAGAAGGGCTACATCGCCGGGCGGGGCTATCTGCTGCGCACCGACCCCTACATCGTGGTGGTGGGCGGCGTGAACATGGACATCGGCGCGGTGTCTCATGCGCCGCTGGTGGCGCGGGACTCCAATCCCGGCCGGGTCACCACCTCGCTGGGCGGCGTAGGCCGCAACATCGCCCACAACCTGTGCCTGCTGGGCGAGCAGGTGTCCATGGTCACGGTGCTGGGACAGGACAGCTTCGCCCAGAGCGTGCGGGAAAACGCCGCCGCCATCGGCCTTGACCTGACCCACAGCGCCGTCATCCCCGACGGGCGCACCGGCACCTACCTGTTCATCGACGACAGCGACGGCGACATGGCGCTGGCCGTCAACGACATGGCCATCTACGACCACATGACGCCGGACTTCCTGCGGCAGCGGCTGGACTTCATGAACCACGCCGATCTGGTGGTTGTGGAGACAAATCTGCCGGAATCGTCGCTGCATTGGCTGTGCGAGCACTGCACCGCTCCCCTGCTGGCCGACCCGGTGTCCACCATCAAGGCCCCCAAGCTGAAGCCGGTGCTGGGCCGCTTGACGGCGCTGAAGCCCAACCGCATGGAGGCGGAGCTGCTCAGCGGCATGACCATCGAGACAGACGCCGACGCGGCCAGAGCGGCGGAGAAGCTGCTGGAGACGGGCCTGCAGCAGGTGTACATCTCCCTTGGCGGCGACGGGCTGTACGCCGCTGACCGGCAGGGGCACACCGCCCGCGTGGCCTGCCCAAGGGTACAGATCGCCAACGCCACCGGCGGCGGCGACGCGGTGGCCGCCGCGCTGGCCGCCTGCATCGCCCACGGCAGAACGCTGGAGGAGACGGCGCAGCTGGCCATCGGCGCGGGCGCGCTGGCCTGCACATCACCTGAGACCATCCACCCCGGCATGAGCTGGGAGAACATCCATTATATTTTGCACAAGGAGGAGCATTGATATGAACCGTTATCTGGACGTTGCACCCGAGGTACAGGAGGCCATCAAGGCCGGTAAGCCCGTTGTGGCGCTGGAGAGCACCATCATCAGCCACGGCATGCCCTATCCCCAGAATGTGGAGACGGCCCTGAACGTGGAGAAGATCATCCGGGAGGGCGGCGCCGTGCCAGCCACCATCGCCATCATCGGCGGGCGGCTGAAGGCCGGTCTGACCCCGGAGGAGATCGACTATCTGGGCAAGACCGGCGCGGGCGTCACCAAGGCCAGCCGCCGCGACCTGCCCATTCTGGTGGCGGAGAAGCGGGACGGCGCCACCACCGTCACCACCACCATGATGATCGCCGCCATGGCGGGCATCGAGATATTCGCCACCGGCGGCATCGGCGGCGTCCACCGCGGCGCGGAGACCACCATGGACATCTCCGCCGATCTGGAGGAGCTGGCCCAGACCCCCGTGATGGTGGTGTGCGCCGGCGCCAAGTCCATTCTGGATCTGGGCCTGACGCTGGAGTATCTGGAGACCCACGGCGTGCCGGTCATCGGCTATCAGACCGAGGAGCTGCCCGCGTTCTACACCCGGAAGTCCGGCTTCGGCGTAGACTACCGGCTGGACACCCCCGCCCAGCTGGCCGAGGCGTTCCATGTCAAGCGCGAGCTGGGCCTGCGGGGCGGCATGCTGGTGACGAATCCCATCCCGGAGGCGTACTCCATGGACGCGGACGTGATCAACAAGGCCATCGACGAGGCGGTGGAGGAGGCCAAGGCGCAGGGCATCCACGGCAAGGCCACCACCCCCTTCCTGCTGGCCAAGATCAAGGACATCACCGGCGGCGACAGTCTGGCCGCCAATATCCAGCTGGTGTACAACAACGCGCGGCTGGCCACGGCCACGGCGGTGGAGCTGAGCAAGCTGCGGAAGGCCGACTGACGGTGGGAGAACTTCTGACCACGCCCGCCGGGGCGCTGGCGGTATGGCTCATCGCCATCAACCTCGTTACGTTCGCGGTATACGGCGCGGACAAGCGCCGTGCCCGGCGGGGTGCGTGGCGCGTACCGGAGAAAACGCTGTTCCTGCTGCCTCTGCTGGGCGGCAGCGTCGGCGCGCTGCTGGGGATGCGGGTGTTCCGCCACAAGACGAAGCACTGGTACTTCGTATGGGGCGTGCCCGCCATCCTGCTGGCGCAGCTGGCGCTGGCGGTGTGGCTGCTGTGCAGGTGAAAAAACCGGCCTTCCGTGCGCGGAGGGCCGGTTTTCCGCGAAAAAGCAGGTGACAGCACTGCGGGCCGGTGCTATAATGCAGGAGAGGTGAGCATGATGATACGAAAAGCGACAAGCGCCGATATCCCCGCCGTGGCGGTCATCTACGACGCGCTGCTGCGGCGCGAGGAGCAGGGGCTGCTGACCACCGGCTGGACGCGGGGCGTATACCCCACGGAGCAGACGGCCTGGGACGCGCTGGACGCCGGAACGCTGTATGTGCTGGAGGACGGGGGCCGCGTCACCGCCGCCGCCAAGATCGACCATCACCAGATGGCACAGTACGCACAGTGCGCGTGGCGGAACGACGCCCCGCCGGAGCAGGTGCTGGTGCTGCACACGCTGGTGGTGGATCCCGCCGTCAAGGGCAAGGGCTACGGCACCGCTTTCGTCCGGTTCTACGAGGACATGGGGCGCGAGACGGGGCGGAGCTGCCTGCGCATCGACACCAACGCCCGCAACACCACGGCCCGCGCGCTGTACGCCCGGCTGGGCTACACCGAGGCGGGCATCGTGGCCGGTACGTTCAACGGCATCCCCGGCGTGGAGCTGGTATGTCTGGAAAAAACCGTATAGCTGTTGCAAATACCACTGATAAGCAGCAGGATCCTACATATAATAAAGGAAACGATACACAAAGGAGGGCGCGTAATGGCTATCGTACACGCAACGACGCAGAGTTTTGAGCAGGAAGTCCTGCACGCGGACAAGCCGGTGCTGGTGGATTTCTGGGCGGCATGGTGCGGGCCCTGCCGGATGCTGGGCCCCGTGCTGGAGGAGCTGTCCGGCGAGGCGGACTTCAAGATCGTCAAGGTGGATGTGGACGCGGAACCGGCGCTGGCCATGCAGTTCGGCATTGAGAGCATCCCCACGCTGCTGGTGTTCCGGAACGGGCAGCTGGTGAACAGATCCGTCGGGCTGGTGTCCAAGGCGGACATCCTGCGTCTGATGCAGTAAGGCGGCATGCCTGCGCCCCGCAAGGGGCGCAGGTATTTTTTTGTTGACAGCGGCGGCGATGCTGGGTACAATGGGGCAAAATCAAAGGACAGGGGGTATTCCCATGAATATCGGTCTGCTGGGCTTCGGCGTGGTGGGCGGCGGTGTGCTGGAGCTGGCACAGGGCCGCAAGGACATCGCCGTTTCCCGTGTGCTGCTGCGCAGTCCCAAGGCGGGGCTGCCGGAGAGTCTGGTCACCTACGACTTCAACGACATCCTGCTGGATGACGCCATCGACACGGTGGTGGAGGTCATGGGCGGGCTGCACCCGGCCTATGAGTACGTCACCGCCGCCATGGAGCGGGGCAAGAACGTGGTCACAGCCAACAAGGCGCTGATCGCCGCCTACTATCAGGAGCTGACGGCGCTGGCAAAGGAAAAGGGCGTGGCCCTGCGGTGCACTGCCGCCGTGGGCGGCGGTATCCCGTGGCTGGTGAATCTGGCCCGGGTCAAGCGGCTGGACACCGTGTGCGCCGTGGGCGGCATCATGAACGGCACCACCAATTTCATCATGGACGCCATGCACAAGGCCCCCGTGGACTTCCCTGCCATCCTCAAGGAGGCGCAGGAGCTGGGCTACGCCGAGGCCGATCCCTCCGCCGACATCGACGGCGACGACATCCGCCGGAAGCTGTGCATCTCCGCCAACATCGCCTTTGACGCGGTGCTGGACGAGACGGCTATCCCCACCTTCGGCATCCGCACCGTCACGGCGTCGGACATCGCCGCCTTCAAGGCTCACGGCTTCGTGTGCAAGCTGCTGGCTGCGGCGGAGGCCGCGGAGAACGGCGTGTGCGCCTATGTAGAGCCGACGCTGGTGGACGCCGGCGAGCCGGAGGCCGCCGTGCCCGCCAACTACAATCTCATCACCTATACCGCCGAGCGCATCGGCCGCCAGAGTTTCTTCGGGCAGGGCGCGGGGCGCTTCCCCACCGCCGCCAATGTGGTGCAGGACTGCCTGACCATTCTGGCCGGGGACAAGTCCTTCTACACGGACAAGGCCGCAGCGGCGGCGCTGGACGGCTCCGCCGAGGCCCACCCCTACTATGTGCGTACCGCCGCGCCGGATGATTTCCTGCGCAGCGTCACCGCCGATGACTGGGGCGCCGGCGTCATCACCGGGGCCGTCAACACCTGCGACATGCTGGCGTGGGCCAGGCGGCAGCTGGCCGTTGACCCGTCCTGCTTCATCGCCGGGATCCGGTAAGCTGGGCAGAGAGCCGCCAAGGCGGCTCTCTGCCTGCGTTTAAGCAAATCTTCATTTCCTGTTCAAATATTCCCCCGGTTTTTGTGGTAGGATGAGCATATCATACGAAAGAACGAAAGAGGCATCTGTTCCATGAAACAGCACCGCACATTCACCAAAAAACAGAAAAAGCTGCTGTCCGGCGGCGCTGTCGCCATCTTTATCCTGCTGTCGGCGGCGCTGGCGTGGTTCGTGGGACGTCCCATGGTGCGCTTCGCCCGGGAGCCGGAGGTGTTCCGGGCGTGGGTGGCGGATCATGGCTTCTGGGGCATGGCCGCCTACGCGGGCATGGTGTTCCTGCAGGTGCTGGTGGCCGTCATTCCCGGCGAGCCGCTGGAGATCGCGGGTGGCTACGCCTTTGGCGCGGTATGGGGCACGGTGCTGTGCCTGCTGGGCGCGTTTTTGGGCAGCGTGGCGGTATTCGCCGTGGTGCGGAAATGGGGCGTACCGCTGGTGGAGGTGTTCTTCCCCAAGGAAAAGCTGAACAAGCTGGCGTTCCTCAAGACCTCCCCCAAGCGGACGGCGCTGCTGTGGCTGGTGTTCACCGTGCCGGGCACGCCCAAGGATCTGCTGTGCTACTTCGCGGGGCTGATGGATCTCCGCTGGCCGTCGTGGCTGCTCATCGCCTCGGTGGGACGGCTGCCCTCCATCATCACGTCCACCGTGGGCGGCAACGCCCTGGGACTGCAGAACTACCAGTTCGCCGCCATCACCTTCGCCGCCACGCTGGCCATCGCCGGCGTGGGCCTGCTCATCTACCGGCAGGTCTGCCGCCGCCATGAAAAACCGGCGGAGGACGGGCCGTCCGAAAAAAACCACTGAAAACACGCAGCAGCGCCCGCCGTCAGGCGGGCGCTGCTTTTCCGCTCTTGACCTTTCCCGCCGCAGCGGGTATAGTAGGGGATACGATTGTAACGAAAGGAGGTATGCGCCGTGAAAAAAGATCTTCTGCTGTCCCTGCGGGGCGGCGAGGAGCTGACGCTGCGGCAGCAGACGCTGCTGGCTCTGCAGTTGAGTATCCCGGCCATTCTGGCGCAGGTGTCCTCCATCGCCATGCAGTATATCGACTCGTCCATGGTGGGCCATCTGGGCCGGGAGGCCAGCGCCGCCATCGGACTGGTGGCCTCCAGCACATGGCTGCTGAGCGGTCTGTGCCGTGCCCTGACCGTGGGCTTCTGCGTCCAGACGGCGCAGCGCATCGGCGCGGGCGACGAGCGGGATGCCCGCAATCTGGTGCGGCAGGGTCTGATCATCGGCGTGATTTTCGGTCTGGTGCTGGCACTGGCAGGCATCGCCGTCTCCGGCAGTCTCCCCCGCTGGCTGGGGGCGGAGGCGAGCATCTGGCAGGGTGCGTCCGTGTACTTCCTCATCTTCGCCCTGTCCCTCCCTGCTCTGCAGCTCAACAGTCTGGCCGCCGCGCTCCTGCAGGCCGGAGGCAACATGCGGACGCCCAGCGTCCTGCTGGTGCTGATGTGCGGACTGGACGTGGTATTCAATCTGCTGTTCATCTTCCCCTCGCGGCAGATCGGCAGCTTCACGCTGCCCGGCGCAGACCTGGGCGTGGCCGGTGCGGCGCTGGGCACGGCGCTGGCGGAGGTGGTGGTGGCGTGCATCATGTGCGCGTGCCTGCTGCGCTCCCCCATGCTGGGCCTGCGGAAAAGCGAGAGTCTGCGGTTCGTACCGGAGCAGCTGAAGCGGGCCGTCCGGCTGGGTATCCCGGTGGCCATTGAGCAGATGGTGATGTCCGGCGGGCAGATCGTCACCACCGGCATCATCGCGCCGCTGGGCACGGTGTCCATCGCCGCCAACTCCTTTGCCGTCACGGCGGAGGCTCTGTGCTACATGCCGGGCTACGGTGTGCAGAGCGCAGCGGTGACGCTGATCGGCCAGAGCGTGGGCGCCAGGCGGCGGGATCTGGTGACGCGGCTGGGCTGGGTCACGGTGCTGCTGGGCATATCCATCATGGCGGTGATGTCGGCGGCCATGTACGTTCTGGCGCCGTGGATCATCGGCATTCTCAGCCCCGATGCGGAGGTGGTGTCGCTGGGCACGGAGGTGCTGCGGATCGTGGTGTTCTCCGAGCCGCTGTTCGGCGCGGCCATCGTGTGCGCCGGAGTGTTTCAGGGAGCGGGCAGCTCTCTGCTCAGCTCCGTGCTGAACTTCGCCAGCATGTGGGGCGTGCGCATCACACTGACGGTGCTCCTCACCGCGCAGCTGGGTCTGCGTGGCGCGTGGATCGCCATGTGCGTGGAGCTGTGCTTCCGGGGACTGCTGTTCCTGTTCTGCCTGTGGCGGCGGTTCTGGCTGCCCAAGGAGCTGCGGACACCGGCGGGCGCGGAGAAATGACTTGAATGAACAGCAGGGCGGCGGGTATGACCCGCCGCCCTGTTCGTTATGTGACGGCACAGCGCAGTGCCGCCTTTCGATTTTACTTGACGCCGAACAGCAGGTCGCCGTAGGTGGGGAACGGCCAGCAGCCGGCCGCCGTCTGCGTCTCGGCCTCGTCGGCGGCGGCCCGCAGCTGGGACATGGCGGGGATGATCTCGTCGCGGATAAAGGCCGCCTCCTCCGTCAGGTCGTGGAGCGTGTCCAGTCTGACCGTCTTTTCCTCCAGCGCGTCTACCCGGCTGTCGATGGTATCCACCAGCGAGGACAGGCGGCGCAGCTTCTTCGTCTCATAGCCGCAGGGCAAATCCGCGTCCACCGTCTTTTTGGCGGCGGCAGCGGCGGCAAGGTCGGAGACATAGCTCTCCACCGCCGGCAGGATCTCCTTGCGGGCCATGTCCACCATGGTCAGCGCCTCAATGCGGACGGTCTTGCAGTAGTTCTCCAGCTGTATCTCGTAGCGGGAGCGCAGCTCGGACTCCGTGTAGACCTTGTGGGCCACCAGCATGTCCATGTTCTGCTTCTGCAGCAGCATGGGGATAGCGTCCGGCGTTGTCCGCAGGTTCAGCAGGCCGCGCTTTTCGGTGGCCTCCCTGATCCATGCGTCATCGTAGCCGTTGCCGTTGAAGATGATACGCTTGTGGGCCTTGACGGTGCGCTGGATCAGATCGTGCAGCGCGGCGGGCAGGTCGTCCGCCCTCTCCAGCTCGTCGGCGAACAGGCGCAGGGACTCGGCCACCGCGGTGTTCAGCATGATATTGGCGCAGGCGATGGAGTTGCTGGAGCCCAGCATGCGGAACTCGAACTTGTTGCCGGTGAAGGCGAAGGGCGAGGTCCGGTTGCGGTCGGTGGTGTCACGGATAAAGCGCGGCAGCACATCCGCGCCCAGCTTCATCCTTTTCTTCTCCACACCGCTGTAGGCCGTATCCGTCTCGATGGCCTCCAAAATGCCGGTCAGCTCATCACCCAGAAAGACGGAGATCACGGCGGGCGGCGCTTCGTTGGCTCCCAGCCGGTGGTCGTTGCCGGCGGTGGCCACGGCGGCGCGCAGCAGCCCCTGATAATCGTCCACGGCCTGGATCACCGCCACAAGGAACAGCAGGAACTGCGCGTTCTCGTAGGGCGTCTCGCCAGGGGACAGCAGATTGATGCCGGTGTCGGTGGCGATCGACCAGTTGTTGTGCTTGCCGCTGCCGTTGACGCCGGCAAAGGGCTTCTCGTGGAGCAGGCACACCAGACCGTGCTTGGCGGCCACCCGCTGCATAATCTCCATGGTCAGCTGGTTGTGGTCGGTGGCAATGTTGGTGGTGGTGTAGATGGGGGCCAGCTCATGCTGGGCGGGCGCCACCTCGTTGTGCTCCGTCTTGGCCAGGATGCCCAGCTTCCAAAGCTCCTCGTTCAGCTCCTCCATATAGGCCGCCACGCGGGGCTTGATGGAGCCGAAGTAGTGGTCGTCCAGCTCCTGCCCCTTGGGGGGCCTTGCGCCGAACAGCGTCCGGCCGGTGTAGATCAGGTCGCGGCGCTTGTCGTACATGGCCTTGTCGATGAGGAAGTACTCCTGCTCCGGGCCCACGGAGGAGGTCACGCGCCGCACGTCGTCGTGGCCGAACAGCTTCAGGATGCGCAGCGCCTGCTTGTTGAGGGCCTCCATGCTCCGCAGCAGGGGCGTTTTCTTGTCCAGCGCCTCGCCGCCGTAGGAGCAGAAGGCCGTGGGGATACAGAGGGTCTTGCCCTTGATAAAGGCGTAGCTGGTGGGATCCCACGCCGTGTAGCCCCGGGCCTCGAAGGTGGCGCGCAGGCCGCCGGAGGGGAAGGAGGAGGCATCCGGCTCGCCCTTGATCAGCTCCTTGCCGGAGAACTCCATCAGCACCCGGCCGTCGGGGGCGGGGGTGATGAAGCTATCGTGCTTTTCGGCGGTGATGCCGGTCAGCGGCTGGAACCAGTGGGTGAAGTGGGTCGCGCCGTTCTCGACTGCCCAGTCCTTCATGGCCGCGGCGACAGCATTGGCCACGGAGGGGTCGAGCTTGGCCCCCTTCTGGATGGTGTGCTTCAGGGAACGATATACATCTGCGGGCAAACGGGCCTTCATGACGCGGCTGTCAAAAACCAGGCTTCCGAAGTATTCCGGTACAGTCAACATAGTCGTGCTTCCTTTCAGAAAAAGTAAAAAAAAGACACCTGCGCCGCAGAGGGATCGCCCTCCGAGACGCCTGTGTCTCTCAATGTGGCCGAATATACACCCAACCGCTTCAAAAGTCAACCGCAAAAACGTAAAGGCGCCGTTTTTTTCACATTCTGACAGAATACGAAAATTCCGCAAAAGCATTTTTTTGCAATCTGCCGCATTGAAAGCGTCAAAATCGCGGTGTATACTGGAGTCGAACGACGGTGTTCTGCAGGTACGGCGGTACTGTGCCTGCACAGCACCGCCGTTTTTCTTTTTATGCATCTGGAGTTTAGGAGTTGATGATATGGACAAGCTGGAGGGCCAGATCCGCATCCCGTCGGGCTGCGCGATCTCTGCCGTTATCGCAAGAGACGGGCAGCGGATGACCGGTGAGAAGATCATCGAGAGCATGCGCCCCATGCACGACCGCTCCAACGGTCTGGGCGGCGGCTTCGCGGCCTACGGTATTTACCCCGAATACAGGGACTTTTTCGCCCTGCACATGTTTCTGGAGGATCGCACCGCCCGGAAAAACTGCGAGGCCTTCCTCCGGGAGACGATGGAGATCGTCCATCTGGAACGCATCCCCATCCGGACGACCCCCGCCATCACCGGCGAGCCGCTGATCTGGCGCTTTTTCGTGACGCCGCTGCGCAGCGTGCTGGCCTCCATGCAGATCGATGAGGAGGAGTGCGTGACCCGCACCGTCATGGCCATCAACACCCGGATGAAGGGCGCGTATGTCTTCTCCAGCGGCAGGAACATGGGCGTTTTCAAGGCTGTGGGCTACCCGGAGGACGTGGGGTACTTCTACCGGCTGGACGAGTACGAGGCGTACAGCTGGACGGCCCATGGCCGCTACCCCACCAATACCCCCGGCTGGTGGGGCGGTGCGCATCCCTTTGCCCTGCTGAACTACTCCGTCGTCCACAACGGCGAGATCTCCTCCTACGACGCCAACCGGCGCTTCATGGAGATGTTCGGCTACAAGTGTACCCTCCAGACGGATACGGAGGTCATCACCTACATCGCCGACTACCTGCTGCGGCGGCAGAAGCTGTCTCTGGAGGAGATGGCCGCCGTCATCGCCGCCCCGTTCTGGTCTACCATTGCCCGGAGGCCCCCGGAGGAGCAGGAGAAGCTGCTGTATCTCCGCAAGGTCTTTTCCAGCCTGCTGATCACCGGGCCCTTCTCCATCGTGCTGGGCTTTGAGGGCGGGCTTATGGCCCTCAACGACCGGCTGAAGCTGCGCAGCATGGTGGTGGGCGAAAAGGGCGACAGGGTGTACATCGCCAGCGAGGAGGCGGCTATCCGCGCCATGGAGCCTGATGCGGAGAACATCTATGCACCGGCAGGCGGCGAGCCGGTGATCGTGCGCGTAAAGGAGGGGAAGTTCTGATGGGAGTCGGCTACATCTACCCGCAGTTTGAGGTCCTCCGCGACAGCGAAAAATGCACGGCCTGCCGCGTCTGCGAAAAGCAGTGCGCCCACGGCGTACACGCCTTCGACAGCCAGCGGGGCCGCATGACCAGCGATGACAGCAAATGCGTGGACTGTCAGCGCTGCGTGTGCTTCTGTCCCACCCACGCGCTGAAGGTCAAAAAAAGCGACTGCGCCTTCCGGGAGAACGCCAACTGGGACGAGGACACCGTCAAAGAGATCTACAAGCAGGCGGCCAGCGGCGGCGTCCTGCTGTCCTCCATGGGCAACCCGAAGCGCTTTCCCGTGTACTGGGACAGGCTGCTCATCAACGCCTCGCAGGTAACGAACCCGCCGGTCGATCCCCTGCGGGAGCCTATGGAGACGCGGGTGTTTCTGGGCGAAAAGCCGGACACCATCCGCCGGGATGAAAACGGACGTCTGGACTGCCGCCTGCCGCCGCAGATACAGCTGTCCATGCCGGTGATGTTCTCCGCCATGAGCTACGGCTCCATCAGCTACAACGCCCATGTCTGTCTGGCCCGGGCGGCGCAGGAGCTTGGTATCTGCTACAACACCGGCGAGGGCGGCCTCCACGAGGATCTCTACGCCTATGGCGAAAACACCATCGTGCAGGTGGCGTCCGGCCGGTTCGGCGTACACAAGCAGTATCTGGAGGCCGGCGCCGCCATCGAGATCAAGATGGGGCAGGGCGCAAAGCCCGGCATCGGCGGCCATCTGCCCGGCACCAAGATCGTGGGAGACGTATCCCGCACCAGAATGGTACCGGAGGGGGCGGACGCCATCTCCCCCGCCCCGCACCACGACATCTACTCCATCGAGGATCTCCGGCAGCTGGTGTACTCTCTGAAGGAGTCCACCGAGTACCGGAAGCCCGTGATCGTCAAGGTGGCGGCGGTACATAACATCGCCGCCATCGCCAGCGGCATCGCCCGCAGCGGCGCGGATATCATCGCCATCGACGGCTTCCGCGGTGGGACGGGCGCGGCCCCCACCCGCATCCGGGACGCCGTGGGCATCCCCATTGAGCTGGCGCTGGCCGCCGTGGATCAGCGTCTGCGGGACGAGGGCATCCGGAACCGCGTCTCACTGATCGTCAGCGGCAGCATCCGCTCCTCGGCGGACGTGGTCAAGGCAGTGGCGCTGGGCGCGGACGCCTGCTATATCGGCACGGCGGCGCTGCTGGCGCTGGGCTGCCACCTCTGCCGCACCTGCCAGACCGGCCGGTGCAGCTGGGGCATCGCCACGCAGGATCCGGAGCTGGTCAAACGGCTGGATATCGAAAGCGGCAGCCGCCGGCTGGTGAACCTGCTGACGGCATGGAAGCACGAGATCAAGGAGATGATGGGCGGCATGGGCATCAACTCCATCGAGGCCCTGCGGGGCAACCGGCTGATGCTCCGGGGCATCGGCATGACCGACCGGGAGCTTGCCATATTGGGAATTTCCCATGCCGGTGAATAATTTCATGTACAGAATGTGCGGAGGTGTGCTATAATGACCCATATTGATGCATCCCAGCTGGACTACCGGCAACTGAACGCGGCCATACGGGACTGCACCGGAGATGTTGCGGTAACGGGCTGTCTGGGACAGCGGTTCATCGGCGCGGGGCGGGGGCATGACCGCCTTACCATCACGGGCACGCCCGGCAATGCGCTGGGCGCCTATCTGGACGGCGCGTGCATCGAGGTACGCGGCGACGCGCAGGACGCCGTGGGCGACACCATGAACGCCGGGCGCATCATCGTCCACGGCAGCATCGGCGACGCCGCGGGCTATGCCATGCGGGGCGGCGAGCTTTACGTCGCGGGCAATGCCGGCTACCGCGCCGGTATCCACATGAAGGCCTACGGCGACAAGCTGCCCGTCATGGTCATTGGCGGCCGGGCCGGCAGCTTTCTGGGCGAATATCAGGCCGGCGGCATCATCATCGTACTGGGACTGACGGACGGCAGCCGCCCCATCGTCAGCAACTTCCCCTGCACCGGCATGCACGGCGGGAAGCTGTTCCTCCGCTCCGACTGCCGGGACATCCTGTTTCCCGGTCAGGTCGTGGCCCGTCCCGCCGTTCAGGACGAGCTGCGGGAGATCGAGCCGTATCTGCATACGTTCTGCCGCCTGTTCGGCGGGCGCTGCGATGCGCTCCTGCGCCATCCGTTCACCGTCGTCACGCCCAACAGCAGCGATCCCTACCGGCAGCTGTATGTTACAAACTGAATGAAGAATGAAAGAGGTGGAACCGTGAAGTATACGCGGGAAGATGTCATGGAGTTCGTCCGGCAGGAGGATGTCAGATTCATCCGTCTGGCCTTCTGCAACGTCTACGGCAGGCAGCACAATGTGGCCATCATGCCCAGTGAGCTGCGCCGCGCTTTTGAATACGGCATCGCCATTGATGCCTCCTCCATCGAGGGCTTTGGCGGCGAGACGCGCTCCGACCTGCTGCTGCGGCCGGATCCGTCCACGCTGGTGCAGCTGCCGTGGCGGCCGGAGCAGGGTAAGGTCGTGCGGATGTTCTGCGATATTTTTTATCCAGATGGCCGCGCCTTTGAGCGGGACACCCGCAGCATCCTGAAAAAGGCGGTGGCCGCTGCCGCCGGTAAGGGCTTCCGCTTTTCCTTCGGTGCGGAGATGGAGTTCTACCTGTTCGAGATCGATGAGCATGGCCGGGACACCACCATCCCCCATGACATGGCCGGCTACATGGACATCGCCCCCGACGATAAGGGCGAGCATATCCGCCGGGAGATCTGCCTGATGCTGGAGCAGATGGGTATCCAGCCCGAGTGCTCCCACCACGAAAGCGGCCCGGGTCAGAACGAGATCGACTTCCGCTACTCCGATCCGCTGACGGCGGCGGACAACGCCGTCACGTTCCGCACCGTCGTCCGCACGGCGGCGGCACAGAACGGCCTGTGCGCCAGCTTCTCCCCCAAGCCCCTGCCGGACCGGGACGGAAGCGGGATGCACATCAATATCTCCGCCCAGGGCAGCGGACAGACGGAGCTGCCTGCCGCCGTCATTGCCGGCGTCCTCGACAAGGCGGCGGAGATCACCCTGTTCCTTAACCCCTGCGAGGAGTCCTACCGCCGTCTGGGCCACGACAAAGCGCCGCGCTATGTGACGTGGTCGGAGGAGAACCGCTCCCAGCTGATCCGCATCCCCGCCGCTATCGGGGAGAACCGCCGGGCGGAGCTGCGCTCGGCGGACGCCACCGCCAACCCCTATCTGGCCTATGCCCTGCTGATCCATGCCGGTCTGCACGGCATCGAAAACGGTCTGGTGCTGCCGCCTGCGACGGATCTGAACCTCTACACCGCGCCCGCTGAGGCACTGAAGGCCCTGCGGACGCTCCCCGGCTCGCTGGCGGAGGCCGCCGCGCTGGCTGATGCCAGCCCGTTCGTAAGGGCACACCTCCCGGCATCGGTGATCCGCGCCTACACGCGCCTGTAAGCCGTCCGGCACCCGCACAAGGCAGAAAGGAGGGAGTCTGTGGTCTTTCAGGAACGAACATACAGCGTACTGATCGTCACCGCCTCGGACAGCTTTACCAACAGCGTCATGCCACTGCTCCCTATGACGGATTACTGGCCGGTGTCCACGGCCCGCAGCGTAGGCGAGGCCCGCAGGAAGCTGACGGACACAGAATTCGACATCGTGCTCATCAACACGCCGCTGCCGGACGATTTCGGCATGGGGCTGGCCATTGACATCTGCAGCGGCAGCGGCGCCGGCGTACTGCTGCTGGTAAAAAGCGACCAGTATAACGACGTGTACGCCAAGGTGGTAGGCTACGGCGTCATCACGCTGTCCAAGCCCACCAGCCGCCAGATGGTGGCGCAGAACCTGCGCATCCTCTGCGCCACGCGGGAGCGGATGCGGCAGATGCAGGCGAGGCAGGCCACGGTGGAGGAAAAGATCAAGGAGATACGCCTTGTCAACCGTGCGAAGTGGCTGCTGATCGAGTGCCTGCGCATGACGGAGCCGGAAGCGCACCGCTACATTGAAAAACAGGCCATGGATCTGCGCATCTCCAAACGCGAGGCGGCGGAGAACATCATCCGGACGTATCAATAGGCAAGCCACATTTAGAGCACAGTGCAGGCTACAAAGAAGGAGCGCCATCCTAAAGGATGGCGCTCCTTCTTTGTCAGCCACAATGTAGCCCACGGAACAGGTTTTACACAAACTTAGGGCAAGTCAGGGCAACACTTGCGCAGGATACAGAAAACCCCGGAAGCCTTGCAAATACAAGATTTCCGGGGTTTTGGCGCGGAAGGAGGGATTTGAACCCTCGCGCCGCTTTTGACGGCCTACTCCCTTAGCAGGGGAGCCCCTTCGGCCACTTGGGTACTTCCGCAGATATGAAGTTACTGGCGGAGAGAGTGGGATTCGAACCCACGGATGCTTTCACATCGCCGGTTTTCAAGACCGGTGCTTTCGACCACTCAGCCATCTCTCCGTATGCAAAAGCGCCCCTGCTGCCAGATGCGAGTAATATATTACCATGCGGCGCAGGCTTTGTCAACAAAAAGAACTGCAACTTTTTTGCGAAAAATTTGAAATTGGGGGTTGAAAAAGAAAAAGAACTGTGGTATTATCAATAGGCTGTTTGAGACAGCAAAAATATCCGGGTGTGGCGAAGTTTGGTATCGCGCTTGAATGGGGTTCAAGAGGCCTCGAGTTCGAATCTCGACACTCGGACCAAAAAAGTCCTGAAACCGTAAGGGTTTTGGGACTTTTTTCTTTTGCCCGAATGAAAGAACACCACCGTTTTTCTAACACATTTCTAACACTTTCAAGCATTGCTGTTAGAAGAAAGCAGGCTAAGGCAATTATGCCTGAACGCTGTGAATAAATCTATTGCTTTTCGTAACGGCAAAAAATAACGGGTACGCAGATTTTGCACCGAATACCCGTTATCTCGTTTACCAACCCCGTCTGACAGATGCCACAATCGTAATTTCGGTCTAAACCTGTTTTGCGAACACCTGTCTAAGGCGTGGGTCTTCTTTTTTCACTCTTTTCATGCTTTGTCAGCATCCGCACGGCATATTTCAGGAACATCCGCACCGCCGGAGACAGATCGGCCCGGGAGTGCAGGGCGATGCCCAGCATGATGGATGCCGGGGGATCCACCGGCAGCATGGCGATGTCGCAGACCCGCTTCTCCGTGATAAGCTTGTTCATCACGCTCATCCCCAGCCCCTGCTCCACCATGGACATGGCGGAAAAGCTCTCGATGGTGGTGAACTGCACGTTGGGCACGATGCCCGTCCGGTGGAACAGCGCCGTCACGTCGTCATCGCAGCCCTTGGCGGGCATGATGAACCGGTCTGTGGCGCAGTTGGCCAGCGGATAGACCGCCGCCCCGGCCAGCGGGTGATCTCTCGGCAGCAGCGCCAGCATGGGATCCTCCGCCAGAGGGATCCACTCATAGGGCATGTTCTCCTGATAGCTGAAGAACCCGATATCCGCCACCCGGTCATCCAGCCACTGGGACACCTCCTGCCAGATGCCCTCCAGCAGATTGATGTGGATCTGGGGATAGTCCCGCTGGAACGCACCGATCACCGCCGGCAGCCAGTGGGTGGCAATGCTGGAGTACGCCGCGATGTTGACGCTGCCGATAAGCAGGCCGTTCATCTCCGCCGACAGCTCGAAGATACGATCCTCCTGCCGCAGGAACTTGCGGATCACCGGCAGCAGCAGCTCGCCGTTCTCCGTCAGCGCCACGCCCTTGGTGTTCCGCCGGAACAGCGGGAACCCGAACTCTTTCTCCAGCGCCGTCACCAGCTGGTTCACGCCGGAGGGCGTGTAGCTCAGCGCCTCCGCCGCCTTGGAAAAGCTGCCCGTCTCCGCCGCCGCCACAAAGGCCCTGCACCGTGCCGTCTCCATAGCCGTCCCTCCTGTCCTCCCGCGCCGCCGCGGTTTCTCCCTCGATTTTACTATATCCCCGCCCGTACCGCAAGCCCCCGTCTGCCGCCGCAGCGAAAAAGCCGCCCCTCCGGACGGCTTTTTTTATGTTTCCTGTCTATTGCGCGGCGGTGCGGCGGCGGAGTACAATGGAAAAAACGCGAAAGGACTCGCCGCCCATGAATACCCGCATCCTCACCCGTACCGCGCTGTTTGCGGCCCTAACCGCCGCCGGCGCCTTCATCCGTATCCCGCTGGGCTACTCCTCTGTCACGCTGCAGTTCCTCTGCACCGCCATGGCCGGGTGCCTGCTGGGTCCCGCCTGCGGCGCCGCCAGTCAGGCGGTCTATGTGGCGCTGGGCCTGCTGGGCCTGCCCATCTTCACGCAGGGCGGCGGGCTCTCCTACCTGCTGCAGCCCACCTGCGGCTTCCTGCTGGGGCTTATCCCCTCGGCGTGGGTCATCGGCCTGCTGACGGCACGCCGCCCGCCTCACCCGCTGCGGACGGCGCTGGCGTGCTTCGCGGGCCTCGCCGTGCTGTACGCCGTGGGCCTGCCCTACATGGCGGTGATCCTGAACCGCTACATGGGCAAGGCCATGGACTTCACCGCCATCCTCTGGGCCGGCATGCTGCCGTTCCTGCCCGGCGACATGCTGAAGATCGCCGTTACGGCTGCGCTGGCCCCGCTGCTGCAGAAGCGTCTGTCAGCCGCGCAATAAGCGCCCCGGCAAAGGCAGCGGCATGCCGGCCTTCTCCCCGTCCATGAACGCCGTGCCGTAGCCCATGTGCCGCTCCTCCAGCGACCCCAGCCACGTCATCCTCATGTCGCAGTCCCTCCCATATTCCGGCAGACCCCCGTACCGCAGCGGCGGTACGGGGGGTCTTTTGTGGTTCTGTTCCGATTATAGCAGGTCTGCGGACGCCGCGCAAGCGGTCATTACCGCTTGAAGGCGCCGAACAGCCCCTTTTTCTCGTAGGGATGGGACTCGCTGCCCGTCACCTCGTAGCCGGTGGCCTTGATGGCCGCCGCCAGTGCGGCTTTGTCCAGCGGCTGCTCCGACAGGATCACCGTCTCGCCCTTGCTGTGGGAGGACGTGACCTTCTTCACGCCGCAGGTGCGGCGCACCACGTCGTTGATATGGCTCTCGCACATGCCGCAGGCCATGCCGTCGATCTTCAGAACGGTTTCAATCATGATAGTACCTCCAGATATTTGATCTCACGCACAAGACCCCCGGCTCTCGCCGGAGGTCTTGTGCGTTTATTTCGCGTGGGTGCCGTGGCACTCACCGTGCATGGCGCAGTGAGCGCACCCGGCGCCGCAGGAGTTCTTTCCCGCCTTCTTCTGACGCAGCAGGTATCTGACAATGAGAAATACGATGAGGATCAGTAAGGCACAAATCAATATGGTGGCAAGGTTTGCCGCGATCCAATCCAGCATGAAAATCACTCCTTTTCTGATGGGTTTATTGCTTCAGCCGCTCAGACCTTGGCGCTGAGCTTGGTGGCCTCCTTGTAGGGGCGGCACAGCATGTAGATCAGGCCGGCCAGCAGGATAACCGCCACGATGACGCCCAGAATGTTGGCGCTGCCGGCGAACAGGTTGCCGAACTGGTTGATCATCAGGCCGATGACATAGGCGAAGCCGCACTGGTAGCCGATGGCGAACCACGTCCACTTGGCGTTGTTCATCTCACGCTTGATAGCGCCGATAGCCGCGAAGCAGGGAGCGCACAGCAGGTTGAACACCAGGAAGCTGTAGCCGGTGATGCCGGTGAAGGCCGCCGCCATGGCGTCGTACACGCTGCCGTCGCCGCCGCCGTACAGGATGCCCAGCGTACCGACGATGTTCTCCTTGGCCACCAGACCGGTGATGGAGGCCACGGTAGCCTGCCAGTTGCCCCAGCCCAGAGGTGCAAAGATCCAGGCGATAGCGCCGCCGATGGCAGCCAGGATGGAGGAGTCGATCTCGGACTCATCCAGCATGCGGAACGTGCCGTCCACCCAGCCGAAGTAGGTGGTGAACCACACGAAGATGGTGGACAGAAGGATGATGGTACCGGCCTTCTTGATGAAAGACCAGCCGCGCTCCCACATGGAGCGGAGGACGTTGCCCAGCGTGGGCCAGTGGTAGGCGGGCAGCTCCATCACGAAGGGTGCGGGGTCGCCTGCGAACATCTTGGTCTTCTTCAGCATGATGCCGGAGATGATGATGGCGGCCATGCCGATGAAGTACGCAGAGGTGGATACCCATGCGCTGCCGCCGAACAGAGCGCCGGCGATCATGGCGATGAAGGGCACCTTCGCGCCGCAGGGGATGAACGTGGTGGTCATGATGGTCATACGGCGGTCGCGCTCATTTTCAATGGTACGGGAAGCCATAACACCGGGCACACCGCAGCCCACGCCGATGAGCATGGGGATGAAGCTCTTGCCGGACAGGCCGAACTTGCGGAAGATACGGTCAAGCACGAAGGCGATACGGGCCATGTAGCCGCAGGCCTCCAGGAAGGCCAGCATCAGGAACAGCACCAGCATCTGGGGCACAAAGCCCAGCACGGCGCCGACGCCGGCCACGATACCGTCAAGGATCAGGCCGCTCAGCCAGTCCGCCGCACCGGCGGACTCCAGCGCATCGCCGATCAGAACAGGGATACCGGGCACCCACACGCCGTAGTCGGCGGGGTCGGGCTCCTCGCCGATCTCGTCCAGCGTGGCCATGGCCCCCTCATAGTCGGCCATGGTCGCCGTCTTGGTCTCGACAGCCAGCGTCTCCTCGTCCTCCACGTCGTAGGTGAAGGTGCCGTCGGCGGCCAGCGCGCCGTTCTCCTCGATGTAGGCGTTGTAGCCGTCCACGATGAGGGAAGCCTCGCCGTAGGCGTCAGCCACCTCATTGTACTCGGCGGAGCCGATGCCCAGCAGGTGCCAGCCGTCGCCGAACACGCCGTCGTTGGCCCAGTCTGTGGCGGGGGCGCCCACGGCCACCATGGCGATCCAGTACACCAGGAACATCACCAGTGCGAAGATGGGCAGGCCCAGCCAACGGTTGGTGACGATGCGGTCGATCTTATCGGAGGCGGACAACTCGCCCTTGGCCTTCTTCTGCTTGTAGCAGCCCTTGATGATCTGGGCAATGTAGACATAGCGCTCGTTGGTAATGATGCTCTCGGCGTCGTCGTCCAGTTCCTTCTCAGCGGCCTTGATGTCCTCCTCGATGTGGCCCATGACGGTGGCGTCGATCTTCAGCTGCTCCAGCACCTTGTCGTCGCGCTCAAAGATCTTGATGGCGTACCAGCGCTGCTGCTCCTCGGGCATGTTATGTACGGCGGCCTCCTCGATATGGGCAATGGCGTGCTCCACGGGGCCGGAGAAGGTGTGCATGGGAACAGTCTTGGTGCTGGCGGCAGCGGCCACAGCGGCCTCAGCGGCCTCCATAACGCCGTCACCCTTCAGAGCGGAGATCTCCATCACCTTGCAGCCCAGCTCGCGGCTCAGCTCCGCCACGTTGATCTGGTCGCCGTTCTTGCGGACAACGTCCATCATGTTGATGGCGATGACCACGGGGATGCCCAGCTCGGTCAGCTGGGTTGTCAGGTACAGGTTGCGCTCCAGGTTGGTACCGTCGATGATGTTCAGGATGGCGTCAGGACGCTCGTTGATCAGATAGTTACGGGCCACCACTTCCTCCAGCGTGTAGGGGGACAGGGAGTAGATGCCGGGCAAGTCCATGATGACCACGTCCTCATGCTTCTTCAGACGGCCTTCCTTCTTCTCCACCGTGACGCCGGGCCAGTTACCCACGAACTGGTTGGAGCCGGTCAGTGCGTTGAACAGGGTAGTCTTACCGCAGTTGGGGTTGCCCGCCAACGCGATCTTGATTTGTTTTTCCATATGTCTCTCCTTTCGGTCAGTCTTATCGACTCACATTTACAAAACTCACTCGACCTCGATCATTTCGGTGTCAGCCTTCCGCAGGCTCAGCTCGTAGCCGCGGACGGTGACCTCCATGGGGTCGCCCAGAGGGGCCACCTTGCGGACGTAGACCTCCACGCCCTTGGTAATGCCCATGTCCATGATCCGGCGCTTCACCGGGCCTTCGCCATGGAGCTTCACGACCTTGGCGGTCTCTCCGATCTTCACTTCGCGCAATGTTTTCATCGTTGCTCTCTCCTTCTATGTAATTTCTTTTTTTGATCTGCTCACACCATGATCCTCCGGGCCATTTCCTCGCTGATAGCCACACGGGCTTCCTTCACCTTGACGATGATGTTGCCGCCCATGGCGGCCACCACCGTGGCGGTACCGCCGGCCACAAAGCCCAGATCCTCCAGATGCTTCTTCACTTCGGGAGAACCGCCCACCTTGCGGATGAGGTTCTCCGTCCCCACGTCGGCCAGTGCCAACGGCATCATAACGATCCCTCCGTTTTCTTTTGGTTAGTCCACACTAACCTGTATCTGAAAAAGAATGGCTGTCACTGCCGCCCTCCGCAGGTAAGTTAGCACTATCTAACTGACGCAGATAGTTTAGCCCCTCTAACCCCGTTTGTCAAGAGGTGTAAAGAAAAATTTCTACCTACTTGCAAATTTAGTTAAACTGTGTTAACCTATTTGTATTCTAAAACGAAAAGTTGGTGAACTTATGCAGATATTACGGGCCTCCGAGGACTATCTGGAAGCCATGCTGATGATGCAGCAGGAGCACGGTTACATCCGTTCCATCGACATTGCCGATAAGCTGGGCGTCACGAAGCCCAGCGTCACCTACGCCACCAAGCGTCTGCGCGAAAACGGCTACATCACCATGGACAAGGACGGTCTTATCACCCTGACGGAACGTGGCATGTCCATCGCCGCCAGCATGCTGGACCGGCACCACACCCTGACCCGGTTCCTTATGGCGCTGGGCGTCGATCAGGAGACGGCGGAGGCCGATGCGTGCAAAATGGAGCACGACATCAGCCAGACCAGCTTCGAGGCTATCTGCCGCCACGCCCGCAGCCACCTCTGAGCTGCACACGCAAAGAGAGCCATTGCACCGCTGGTGCAATGGCTCTCTTTTGATCGTTTTTATAGTGCCGCCAGCACCGCGCCGCCCCGTTTCTTCAGCCACAGGTACAGCACGGCGCACGCCGCCAGCGTAGCGGCGGCGAAGCAGCCCATGTACAGCGCCGCGCCCAGATGCCATCCCGCCAGCAGGTAGCCGCCGCCCAGCAGCAGCGCGTAGGCCCAGCCGCCGAGCAGGGCGATGCCCACGCAGGCACTCTGCTTGATGGGCGTGATCTCGCTCGTCCACGTCAGGTTTGGCATCTTCAGCCCCAGAAACAGCCCCAGCATGGCGGACAGCACCACAAACAGCAGACACACCGCCGCCAGCAGCACCGCCTCCGCCGCCGTCATGGATATGGCCAGCACCGCGCACAGCAGGCACACCGCCGCCGGTATGCCGGTGAGCAGCAGCTGCATGACCATCTTAGCCCGCAGCACCTGCCACGGCGTCACCGGCAGCGACTGGGCCAGCCACAGGCTCTTGCCCTCCAGCGACACCGAGGGGGCCGTCATATCGTTCATGGAGATCAGCATGCACACCGCAGCGGCCAGCAGCACCGGCAGCAGCCCGCCGTCCGCCATACCGCCCAGCGCCTCCTCCATCACGGCGCCCTTCCACAGCAGCGCCGCGCCGGCAGCAGGCATCAGCAGAACTCCCATTCCGCAGTTGAGCATATAGTTGGGACTGGCGGTGAACCGCGCCAGCTCCTTGCCCAGCAGCGCCGCCGGGACAGAGCGCCGTGCCGCCGCCTTCTCCCGGTAGGCGCGCCGTTCCGTCCGGCCCGTGGAGGTAGCCAGACGCAGGAAGCTGCGGGCAATAAGCGCCCACATCACCGCGAACAGCGCCAGCACCGCCGCAGAGACGATGGCCATGGCCAGACCGTCGCCGGTGCCCACCTGCCCCAGCAGGTACAGCGGGTACGCGGCGCCCTTGATGCTGTCGCCGTAAGCCGCCGCGTTGCCCACCAGCTCCTTGATAAAGGTCTGCGCCCTGAAAACGAAGAAGTAGTAGACCCCGATGAACACCAGCGATACCAGCATCGTGATAAAGCTCTTATTTTTCAGCTTCAGGCTGATCTTCGCCACCACCCAGCCCAGCGCACAGGACAGCGTCAGCACGAAGACGGACAGCAGCGCCAGCAGCAGTACGCCGCCCAGAATGACGCCCGCCGTCACCGGCGCCACTACCCAGTAGACGATGACCGCCGGCAGGATCACCACGCCGCTGTACATCAGCCCCATCAGATACACGCTGAGGAGCCGGGAGGCCATCAGCGTGTTCACCGGGATGGGCATGCTCAGCAGCAGATCGTTGTCCTTAGCCAGATACAGCCCCGAATAGGTGTTGAACACGCTGCCGAAGGCGCCCAGCAGCACCGCCAGCAGGCTCATCAGCGCGAAGTACAGCCACCCCATGCCGGCGGAGACCAGCGGCCCGCACAGGCCCAGAGACATCATGGTGAACATGCCGCCCAGCAGACCCACCATCACCACCGCGAACAGGATGATATACCCGGCCACCGCGCCCTTGGAGCGGGCCTTGTTGGTCTTGGGGTTGTAGAAATAGCTGCGGAAGATCTCCGTCAGCTGCTTTTTCACCAGAATTTTCAGCATTACGCCTCATCCTCCAGTTCCAGAAAGACCTGCTCCAGTGAGTCGTCTCCCTTGACCTCCTCCATGGTGCCGGAGCGGATAAGCCGCCCGCTCTTGATGATGGCCACCTTGTCGCACAGCTTCTCCGCCACCTCCAGCACATGGGTGGAGAAGAAGATGGCGCCGCCCCGGCCGCACAGCTCCCGCATCATGCCCTTCAGCAGATGGGCCGCCTTGGGGTCAAGCCCCACGAAGGGCTCATCCATGATGATGAGCTTGGGCTGGTGCAGCCACGCGGCGATAATGGCCAGCTTCTGCTTCATGCCGTGGGAATAGGCGGCAATGGGCTGGGCCAGATCGTCCGTCAGCTCGAACCGCGCCGCGTAGTCCCGGATGCGGACCTGCCGGTCGGCGGCGCTGACGCCGAAGATGTCGGCGATGAAGTTCAGGTACTTGATGCCGCTCATAAAGTCGTACAGGTCGGGGTTGTCGGGGATGTAGGCGATCTCCCGCTTGCAGGCCAGCGGCTCGTTCTTGCTGGACTTACCGTCAATGGTGATCTCCCCCGCGTCGAACTGCAGAATGCCCACCACAGCCTTCAGCGTGGTGGTCTTGCCCGCGCCGTTATGTCCGATAAAGCCGTAGATCTCGCCGGGCCGGATGTGCAGGCTCAGATCGTCCACAGCTCTTTTCTCGCCGTAGGTCTTGGTCAGGTGCTCGATTTTCAGCATAATATACTCTCCTGTCTGTCTTGCGCGGCGGCGCGCAAAGCGCACCGAACGTTTTAAACCTAATGTTGCACAATCTTTATTATACATCGTGCTTATTATACGCCGCCACCCCTCCCTTGTCAATACCTCGTGCCGCCGCAGCGTTCAAAAGCGGCACGCCGGTATGGCGCGCCGCTTTTCGTTTATGCCGCGGGGAACGTGACCCGGATCTCCGTGCCCTTCCCCACCTCGCTTTTGAGCTGGATGACGCCGTGGTGGTACTGCACGGCGTGCTTCACGATGGACAGGCCCAGCCCCGTGCCGCCTGATGCCTTGGAGTGGCTCTTGTCCACCCGGTAGAACCGCTCGAACACGCGGCTCTGGTGCTCCGGCGGGATACCGATGCCGGTGTCCCGCACCGTGACGGCGGCGGTGCCGCCGTCCTGCGCCACCTCCACCTCCACACGGCCGCCCTCGGTGTTGTACTTGATGGCGTTGTCGCACAGGTTGAGCACAATCTCGTACAGCAGCCGCCTGACGCCGGAGACGGTAGCCGGTGTCCCGGTGACCTCCACCGTCACGTTCCTGGTCTCCGCCGCGCTGCGCAGGTTCTCCGCCACCTCCCGGGCCACCGCCAGCAGCTCCACCGGCTCCGTGGGCATGGGCTCGCCCTCGTCCAGCTGAGACAGCCGGATAATGTCGCCGATCAGCGTCACCAGCCGCTGGGCCTCCGCACGGATGTGCCCCACGAACCGGGGCACGTCCTCCTGCTTCACCATGCCGTTCTCCAGCAGCTCCGCGCTGCCGATGATACCCTGCAGGGGCGTTTTCAGCTCATGGGACACGTTGGCGGTGAACTCCCGCCGGTTCCGCTCGGCAAACGCCCGCTCCGTCACATCGAACACCAGCAGCACCGTGCCCGCCGTGCGGCCCTCCGTCTGGATGCGCGTCACATCGAACTGGTACTCCCGGCCGTTCCGCTCGCCCCGGAACTCGCTGTGACCCTGCTCCGCCGCCTGCCGCAGCGCGTCGCTCATGGTCACGTCCCGGTCGACCGTCAGGAAGTCCTGCCCCACGCAGTCACCGTCCGCGTCCAGCAGCCGCCGCGCCGCCGGATTGATGCTGAGGATGGCGCCCGCCTCGTCCAGCAGCACCAGTCCCTCGTTCATGCTGCCGGTGATCTGGTCAAACTCCTCCGACCGCTGCCGCAGCTCGCCCATCTGCCGGTCGATCTGGCGGCGCTGGTGCTCCATGCGCCGCAGCAGCGGCGCCAGCTCCTCGTAGGTATCGTTCTCCAGCGGATGCTCCAGATCCAGCCGGTTCAGCGGCTCGGTGATACGCCGTGCCAGCCGCCCGGCCAGCACGCCCGACAGGATCAGCGCCGCCGCCAGCACCAGCAGAATGGGCTGCAGCATGTTCAGCACCAGCACCCCCGCCGTCACCCGGACGGCGGACAGACGCAGCACCGTGCCGTCCGGCAGCCGCTGGGCGTAGTACACGGTTTTCTGCAGCAGCGTACTGCTGTACCGGCTGCTCTCGCCCTCGCCGGCAGCCAGCGCCTGCTGTATCTCCTGCCGCTGGGCGTGGTTCTCCATGGTTTCCGCATCGACCTGTGTGTCGTACACCACCGTGCCGTCCGCCCGCACCCATGTGATGCGGTACTGGTGGGACTGCAGCGCACGGAGATAGTCCGTCCCGTTTTTCTCCACGCCTACGGCGGCCAGACTCAGCTCGTCCCGCAGCTGGGACTCCTGCACCCGGCCGAAATAGCTGTACAGCACGCCCATCACCAGCGCCAGACTGGCGATGAGCACCGCCACGCCCACCAGCAGCGTGGCCCGGAAAATACGTTTTGTCATGGTACTCATGGCTGTGCCCTCCATCGGTAGCCCACGCTGCGCACTGTCTCGATACAGCCGCCGTAGGGGCCGATCTTCTGGCGCAGCGTGCGGATGTGCATGTCCACTGTCCGGCTCTCGCCGCAGAAGTCCATGCCCCACACCTGTTCCATCAGCTGGTCACGGGTGAACGCCGTCCCCGGATGGGCCAGAAACAGCCGCAGCAGCTGGAACTCCTTGTAGGTCAGCTCCACCCGCGCACCGTCGGCGGTGACGCTGTGCTCCTGCTCGTCCACCGTCAGCCCGCCGCAGCGCAGCACCTCTGCCTGCCGGGGCCTGCACCGCCGCAGCACCGCCTTGACCCGGGACACCAGCTCCATGACGCCGAAGGGCTTGGTCAGGTAGTCGTCCGCTCCCAGATCCAGCCCCAGTATCTTGTCGTACTCCGCGCCCTTGGCCGTGGCCATGATGACGGGGATATCCCGCAGCGCCGCGTCGGCCTTCATCCGCCGCAGCAGCTGGATGCCGTCGATCTCCGGCAGCATCACGTCCAGCACCACCAGCTCCGGCCGCTCCTTCTCCAGCGCCGCCCAGAAGGCCGCGCCGTCGGCAAAGCCCCGCGCCTCGAAGCCTGTGGAATTCAGGGCGTATACCTCGATGTCTCGGATACTGGCGTCGTCCTCCACGCACCAGATCATGGGTCACTCCTCCTTGTGTACGCCTGTGACGGAAAACTCCACCCACTCGGCGATATTGGTGGCATGGTCGCCGATGCGCTCCAGATACTTGGCGATCATCAGCAGATCCAGCGCCGTGCCGCCCTCCTCCGGGTCGGCGGCGATGCGACGGATCAGTGCCTGCTTCACCTTTTCAAAATAGTCGTCCACCGTGTCGTCGGCGGCGATGACCTGCTCGGCCAACGACACATCCTGCCGCACATAGGCATCCACGCTGTCGCTGACCATGCCGATGGCGGCCTCCGCCATCTTGCGCAGCAGCGCGTGGCTCTCCGCCGGTACGCCCTCCAGATACAGCACGATCTCGGCGATGTCGTCGGCCTGATCGCCGATGCGCTCCATATCCGTGATCATCTTCAGCGCGGCGGAAATACGCCGCAGGTCGCCGGCCACCGGCTGCTGGTGCAGCAGCAGCCGCAGGCACAGGTTTTCAATGTCCCGCTCCTTCCGGTCGATGTCCCGATCCAGCGGCGGCACCTGCTGCGCCAGCGTCTTGTCCCCCGTGGTCAGCGCCCGGGAGGCCAGCGCGATTACCCGCTCACACAGCGCGCCCATCTCGATGAACTCCCGGTGCAGCTGGGCCAGCTGCTCGTCAAAACGGCTCCTCATTATCCAAACCTCCCCGTGATGTAGTCCTCGGTCTTCTTCTGCGACGGCGTGGAGAACATCTTCTCCGTATCATCGTACTCGATCAGCTCACCCAGCAGGAAAAACGCGGTTCGGTCGGAGATACGCAGCGCCTGCTGCATATTGTGTGTCACGATAACGATAGTGTACCTTTTTTTCAGTTCCATTGCAAGTTCTTCTATCTTCGATGTGGAGATAGGATCCAGCGCGGAGGTAGGCTCGTCCATCAGCAGCACCCGCGGCTCCACCGCCAGCGCCCGTGCGATGCACAGCCGCTGCTGCTGGCCGCCGGACAGCCCCAGCGCGTTCTTCTTCAGCCGATCCTTCACCTCGTCCCAGATGGCCGCCGACCGCAGGGACTGCTCCACGATCTCGTCCAGCTTGGCCCGGTTCCGCACGCCGTGGGTGCGGGGCCCGTAGGCCACATTGTCGTAAATGCTCATGGGGAACGGATTGGGCTTCTGGAACACCATGCCCACCTGCCGCCTCAGCTCGTTGACATCCACATCCGCCGCGAAGATGTCCTTTCCGTCGTAGCGCACCGTACCCTCGATGCGCACGCCGGGCACCAGATCGTTCATCCGATCCAGCGTCTTGAGGAACGTGGACTTGCCGCAGCCGGACGGCCCGATCAGGGCGGTGATGCTCTTTTCCGGGATGTCCATGCTCACATGGTGCAGCGCCTGCGTACTGCCGTACCACAGATCCAGCCCCTCCACCGTGATGATATCACTCATAGGCTCCTCCGTTTCTTGAAATACCGCCCCGTCAGGGACGCCGCCAGGTCGATGAGCAGCGCCAGCGCCATCAGGATGGCGGCGATGGCGAAGGCCACGTCGAACTCGCCCTGCTCCTTGGCGTAGACGTACAGCGCCACCGACAGCGTGGCGCCGGCATTGTTCAGCGTCTCGCCCAGACTGCCGTACAGTGCGTGGGCGAAGCCCGCCGTGTACAGAAGCGCCGCCGTCTCGCCCAGAATACGGCCCACCGCCAGGATGCACCCGGTCAGCACGCCGTCCACGCAGCCCGGCAGCACCACCGTCCGGATGGTGCGCCACTTCCCGGCGCCCAGCCCCAGCGCACCCTCCCGGTAGCTCTGGGGCACGGTCTTGAGGCTCTCCTGCGTGGTGCGCATGATGGTGGGCAGGTTCATGATGACCAGCGTCATAGCGCCGGCGATCAGGGACTTCTTCATCCCCAGGAACTGGCAGAAGAACATCTGCCCCACCAGTCCGTAGATGATGGACGGGATGCCCGACAGCGTCTCCGCCGTGTACTCGATGGCGGCTGCCAGCCGCCGGTTCCGTGCGTACTCCGTCAGATACACCGCCGCGCACACGCCCACCGGCAGCACCACCACCAGCGTGGTCAGCACCATGCACACGGTGCTGATGATGTCCGGCAGGATGCCGATGGTGCCCTCCAGATAGCTGGGCTTAGTGCTCAGCAGTTCCCAGCTCAGATTGGGAACGCCCTTGACCAGCACATATATAATAAGGAACGCTGCCAGCGCGCAGGTCAGCGCCGCGCACAGCACCATCAGGCACCGCATCACCGCGCTCCATACACGCCGCCGGGCGGAAAAATTCGTCTTGTCCATGTCTTACTTCTCCTTACTGCGCTTCAGGAAAAAATTCAGCGCCGCGTTGATGAGCATGATGAACAAAAACAGCACCAGCGCGATGGAAAACAGCGCCTGCCGCTGCAGTCCCGCCGCCGCGTAGCCCATCTCGCTGGCCACAGCCGTGGTCAGGAACCGCACGCTCTCGAACAGGGATGGCATGTTGGGCCGGTTGCCGGACACCATCATTACCGCCATAGCCTCGCCGATGGCACGGCCCACACCCAGCACCACCGCCGCCGCGATACCGCTGCGGGCGGCAGGCACGGATACCCGGAACCACGTCTCCGTGGCGGTGGCTCCCAGCGCCAGCGAGGCGTCCTCGTACTCCTTGGGCACTGCCTCCAGCGCTGTCATCGCCACGTTGATGATGGACGGCAGGATCATGATGGCCAGCACGATGATGGCAGCCAGCAGTCCCGAGCCGTCGGGAATATGGAAGATCCGTCGGATCCCCGGCACCAGCACCAGCATGCCCACCAGACCGTACACCACCGATGGGATGCCTGCCAGCAGGCTCACCGCCGACGAGACTGCGGACTTTAGCCCCGGCGGCGCCATCTTTGCCAGAAACACGGCGGTCATGAACCCCACCGGCACGCCCAGCAGGATGGCCCCCGCCGTGCCGTACACGCTGGTGAGGATAAAGGGCAGGATCCCGAACTTCGGTATGGCCGCGTTGGAGTCCCACACCGGCCCGAACAGGAACTTTACCAGCCCGATCTCCCGTATGGCCGGGATGCCGGAGATGATGAGGTAGACCGAGATCAGCAGCACGCAGCCTACCGTCACCAGCCCCATCAGCAGGAACCAGCCGTGTATGGCGTTTTCCATAAATCGTTTCGCTTTCATGTGCGTACCTCCGCATACGGGGCAAGGCGGCGCCCGTTTCCGGACGTCGCCTGCCGCGCCTTACTTTCAGTTGGCCGCTACCGCGCCGGCCTTAGCGATGATGTCCGCCGCGTCAGCGGAGGTGGCGTAGTCGAAGAAGGACTGCGCCGCGGAGGAAAGTGCCTTGCCCTCCACCGTCACCAGCACGAAGGGACGCTGCACCTTGTAGCTGCCGTCCTTGACGCTGGCCTCGCTGGGCGTCACGCCGTCCACGTTCAGGGCCTTCACACTGTCCTTGATGGAGGCCAGGGACGCATAGCCGATGGCATCGGGGTTCTGGCTCACTGTGGTGATCACGTCGCCGGTGGAGGTCAGCTCCTGCCGGTACTGACACTTGTCCTTGGTGCCGGTGATGGACTCGAAGCCGTCGCGGGTGCCGCTGGCCGCCTCGCGGCCGATGAGCACCACCTGCGCGTCATTACCGCCCACGTCCTTCCAGTTGGTGATCTCGCCGGTATACAGCTGGGCGATCTGCTCCAGGGTCAGGTCGCTGACAGGGTTGTCGGGGTGTACGATAATGGCGATGCCATCGTAAGCCAGCACCGTCTCCTGCAGGCCGGCCGCCTTCTCCTCGTCCTTCAGGGCGCGGGAGGAAAGGCCGATGTCGCAGGTGCCCTCCTGCACGGCGGTGATGCCCGCGCCGGAGCCGGTGGGGTTGTAGTTCACGGTGACGTCCTTGTTGGCCGCCATATAGGACTCGCTCAGCGCGCCGATGACCTTCTCCATGGAGGTGGAGCCGTCGGTGGACACCGTACCGCTGACCGCCGCCGCGCCGCCGTTATCGGCGCTATCGCCGCCATTGTTGGCGTTGTCGTTGTTGGTCTGATTGCCGCAGCCCGCCAACAGCGCCAGCGCCATCACCGCAGTCAGTGCAAATGCCATGATCTTCTTCATAAAAGCATTACCTCGTTTCACATGTTTTTTGGATATTTCCTGTGTATGCTCTCATTGTAGAAAGACCATGTAAAGTGAAAAATCACACCTTTGTAAAATCCGCGTAAACTGCAAAAAGCAGCCCCGTCCCCGGAAGCTGCACACGACGCAAAACCGCCCTCCGGCCAGTGGCCGGAGGGCGGTTCGGTATGCGTTATACGATTCAGGGACGGCAGGCGCTTACTTGCCCATGCTCATCTGAGCGGCGACCTCAGCGGCGAAATCCTCCTGCTTCTTCTCGATGCCCTCGCCGGTCTGGAAGCGCACGGCGTCCACGAACTTCACGGAGCCGCCCAGCTTCTTGGCCGCGTCGGCCACGTACTTCTCCACGGAGCCCTGGAAGATGTCGCTGCGGACGAACTCCATCTGCATCAGGCAGTTCTCCTCGTAGAACTTGTTCATCTTGCCCATGACGATCTTCTCCTTGACGGCCTCGGGCTTGGAGGCCATCTTGGGATCGGTGTCCATCAGGGCCAGCGCGATCTTCTTCTCCTCGGCCAGCACCTCGTCCGTCACCTGAGACTTGTCCCAGAAGCGGGGGTTCAGGGCCGCGATCTGCATGGCAATGTTCTTGCCGATCTCGGTGGCGTCGATGCCGCCCTCCACGGCCAGATTCACCAGTACGCCGATCTTGCCGCCGGCATGGACGTAGCCCACGCTGGTGTTCTCGGCAAAGCGGATGAAGCGGCGGATCTGCAGGTTCTCACCGATGGACATGACCTTCTCGGGCATGGTCTCGGACACGGTCAGGTCGCTGCCCACATACTTGCAGTTCATCAGCGCGTCCACATCGGCGGGGTTCTGCTCGGCGATGACCTTGGCAATGTCCTTCACAAAGGCCACGAACAGGTCGCTCTTGGCGCAGAAGTCCGTCTCGCAGTTGACCTCCACCACGACGCCCACGCCGTTCTCGGTCAGCGCATAGGACATACCCTCGGCGGCGATGCGGCCGGCCTTCTTGGCAGCCTTGGCCAGACCCTTCTCGCGCAGCCACTCAACAGCCTTATCCATATCGCCGTCGCACTCGACCAGTGCCTTCTTGCAGTCCATCATACCCACGCTGGTCATCTCGCGCAGGGTCTTCACATCAGCAGCAGTAAAAGCCATTTTTGTTTCCTCCTGTAAAATATTGGTTGAAAAAGGGGCAGGGACACTTCCCTGCCCCGTGAGATTACGCGGTGTTATTCCAGACTTACTCGGCGTCCTTGGCCTCGGCGGCCTCCTCGTTCTGCTCGCCCTGACGGCCCTCGATCATGGCGTTGGCCATAACGGAAGCGATCAGCTTGATGGCGCGGATGGCGTCATCGTTGCCGGGGATGGGGTAATCGATCTCGTCGGGATCGCAGTTGGTATCGGCGATAGCCACAACGGGAATGCCCAGACGGTGCGCCTCGGCGATGGCGTTGCGCTCCTTGCGGGTGTCCACGATGAACAGCGCGCCGGGCAGCTTCTTCATTTCCTTCACGCCGCCCAGATACTTCTCCAGCTTCTCGATCTCGCCCAGGTGCTTGATGACTTCCTTCTTGGGCAGCATGTCGAAGGTACCGTCAGCCTGCATGGTCTTCAGCTGGTTCAGACGGTCGATACGGGTGCGCATGGTCTTGAAGTTGGTCATCATGCCGCCCAGCCAGCGGGCGTTGACGTAGTACATGCCGCAGCGGGTCGCCTCGTCCTTGATGGCCTCCTGGGCCTGCTTCTTGGTGCCCACGAACAGCAGGGACTGGCCGTTCTCAGACAGCTGACGCACGAAAGCATAGGCCTCCTCCAGCTTCTTGACGGTCTTCTGCAGGTCGATGATATAGATGCCGTTGCGCTCGGTATAGATATAGGGCGCCATCTTGGGGTTCCAGCGGCGGGTCTGATGGCCGAAGTGTACACCGGCCTCCAGCAGGGCCTTCATGGATACGACGTTCTGATTTGCCATTTTTGTTGTTTCTCCTTTGATTTTTAGTTTGTACCTCCAGCCTCCTCCTCCCCCCGGCCAACCTTGCGGCACCGACCGGGAGTCCGAAGCTGTGCGGATTCACCGAAATATAATAGCACGACTATTTTCGTTTTGCAAGGATAATTTCGATTTTTTGTGGTTTTTTTGCGGTTCGTGAGGCGGTTTCCGTAATAGCCGCCTCGTCTCTTGCCCAATACAGTTCAATGAGCGCTTTATCCTCCAAGGTGATCCCTCCTTTGTCTTGTGGTCTGCGAGCCGCTCACACCTGAATAGTACGGTTTTCTTCCGGATGGTCGCGCCGGCGCATAAATAAAATTTCCCGCGCCCCTGCCCTATCTGTCAAGAATGCCGCCCGGATGGGCGGCATTCTTCTCTTCATCTTCACATGGTATCCGCCTGCGCTTTACAGGTGGTACTTCTGCTGGTACTCCTCGTAGTACCGGGCGAAGGAGTGGGACTTCATGGCCCGGACGCTGTTGAGATACTCGTGGGTGTCGAAGGAGTCAGATTCCAGCTCGATGATGGCCACGGCGATGTTGGAGCAGTGGTCGGCCACGCGCTCGTAGTTGGTCAGCAGGTCGTTGAACACGAAGCCCTGATTCAGCGTGCAGGCTCCGGACTGCAGGCGATCCACATGGTGGGATTTCATCTCGTCACACAGGCCGTCGATGATCTCCTCCAGCGGCTCCACCCGGGCGGCCTGCTGCACGTCGTTGGCCGTAAAGGCGGCGATGGAGATAGCCAGTATCTCCCGCAGCGCGGACTCCATGACCTCCAGCTCGCGGCCGGCGGCGGCGGAGAACACCATCTCCTTGTCGTGGATCTCCTTGGCTGTTTCGGAAATGTTCAGCGCGTGGTCGGAGATACGCTCAAAATCCGAGATGGTGTGGAGGAACTTGCTGACCTCCTCGCTCTGGGCGCTGGACAGGGAGCGGCTGGTGATCTTCATGAGGTAGGTACCCAGCTTGTCCTCATAACGGTCGATAAGGGACTCCGTCTCCGCCACAGCCTGAAAGCCCTTGTCGGAGTAGTCGGTGCGCAGGGCCATGGCATCCAGCAGGTTGCCGGCGGCGCGCTCGGCCATGGAGTTGGTGACAAGGCGGCTCTGCTCGATGGACAGCGCCGGATGCCGGAGGAAGCGCTCCTCCAGACGATCCATGTCCTGATCCTCCGCCTGCTGGCCGTTGTCGGGGAACAGGAACACCACCAGCTTTTCCATGGCGCCTATCAGCGGGAACAGCACCACCAGCGTGGCCAGACGGAACAGGGTGTTCATCAGGGCAATGCTGACGGCGTTCATAGTGACGGCGAGGAACGTGAAATGCAGGAAAGCGTTGAGGGTGTAGAACATCAGCGACCAGATGACCACACCCAGCACGTCGATAAGCAGGTACATAAAGGCGGTACGCCTGCCGTTGAGGTTGGCGCCCAGCGCCGACAGCAGCACCGGCACCGCCGCGCCAATGGCGATACCCATGATGATGGGGAACGCGATCTCAAAGGTGATGGCCCCGGTGATGGACAGCGCCTGCAGGATACCCACGGCGGCGGAGGCGCTCTGCAGGATGCTGGTGAACGCAATGCCCACCAGAATACCCAGCAGCGGATTGGAGAACGACGTCAGGATACGGATGAACGCTTCGCTCTCCCGCAGGGGAGAGACGGCGCCGGACATGGCGGACATGCCGTACATCAGCACGGCAAAGCCCAGCAGGATATCCCCCACATGGCGAGAGGAGGTCTTGCCGGAGAACATGCGCAGGACGATGCCGGCCACGGCCACAAGGCCGGTGAGCACCTCGGTGCTCAGCAGCTGGACAAGGCCGCTGCCGCCGGGGATATAGGACAGGCACAGGATCCAGCCGGTGATGCTGGTACCCAGAATGGCGCCCATGATGACGCCGATGGCCTGCCGCACCTTCATCATGCCGGAGTTGACGAAGCCCACCACCATCACGGAGGTGGCGGAGGAGGACTGGATGACGGCGGTGACGCCGGTACCCAGCAGGACGCCCTTCAGCGGTGTGCTGCTGAGCCGGTAGAGCACCAGCTCCAGCTTGCTGCCGGCCACCTTCTTCAGACCCTCGCCCATCAGAGACATGCCAAACAGGAATAAGGCGATACCTCCCAGCAGCGATATGACGTCTGAAATGCCCATATGCGCATCCCCTCCCATTATCTACCGTAATAACTGCTATCAGTATACAGGATGGGCGGACATTTGTCGACAGGGCGGCGCATAAAAAAGAAGTAAAATTTTCAGGGTGCTTTCCTGCGGGTCTTTGACGTTCTTGCCAAAGCGGGGCAGAACGGGTATAATAGGGACAGTTTTGGAAAAAGGAGTATCCCGGTCTATGCTGAAACACTATCTCATCGTCTTTTTCGTGTCCATGGTGCCCATTATCGAGCTGCGGGGCGCCATCCCCTACGGCGTGGGCTTCGGTCTGCCGCTGTGGCTGACGTACTGCATCGCCATCGTGGGCAATATGCTGCCGGTGCCGATGATCTACCTCTTCGCCCGGAAGGTGCTGGTCTGGGGCAGCGATAAGCCGGTGATCGGAAAATTTTTCACGCTCTGTCTGGAAAAGGGCGAGAAGGCCGGGCGGAAGCTGCAGCAGAAGGCCGGGCGCGGCCTGTACTGGGCGCTGCTGCTGTTCGTGGGCATCCCCCTGCCGGGCACCGGCGCGTGGACGGGCACGCTGGCGGCCAGTCTGCTGGACATGGACTTTAAAAAGAGCGTGCTGGCCTGCACGGGCGGCGTGCTGCTGGCGGGCGTCATCATGGGTGGACTGAGCCAGCTGGGCGTGGAGGTGTTCCGCGCCGCCGCGTAACGGACAAAAACAGAGGGCGCACACCTGCGGTGTGCGCCCTCTGTTTCGCTTTCACGTTTTCAGGCGTGGTAGCGGGGCTCCTGCCCCTGGTAGATGTCCTGCATCTCCTGATCGATCTCGCTGATGGCGTCGGAGCACAGGCGCAGCCGGGCGGCGTCCTCGTCGGTGAACTTCCGGTCGGACTTGTAGCGCAGCTCGTGCTCCAGACTGGCCCACATGTCCATGGCGATGGTGCGCAGCTGAATCTCCACCGGCAGCACCATGGTACCCTCGGAGATGACGATGGGCACGTTCACCACCAGATGCAGGCTGCGGTAGCCGGATGGCTTGGGCTCCTTGATGTAATCCACCTCCCGGATGACCCTGAACGACTCGAACCGGGTCAGCAGCGAGCGGAGGTAGTAGATATCGTCCATGTAATTGCAGATAACGCGGATCCCCGCCAGATCCTGTATGTGGGCGTAGATGTTGTCGATGGTCACATCGTAGCCCCGGCGCCTCAGCTTATCCACGATGCTGTCCAGCGACTTGATGCGGTACTCGATGTGGTGGATGGGCGAATGGTCGTACATCCGGGCGAATTCCTCGTCCAGTATCTCCATCTGCGTCACAGCCACCTTCAGGGCGCTGCGGTACAGATGGGTCACGCGCACCATCCCGGCAGCCAACGCCTGCTGCTCCGGCGGCAGGTTCCCGGCCACAGGGATATCCCGCAGCCGGATGCTGCCGCTCTTTTCGATCATCATGGGCAATGCCCTCCTTCTTTCCTCATGCGCGCATCATAACGCGAAAGTATGTCCTGCTTATGAACAAACCCGTTTCTTTTTTCTATTATATACGACAGATGCTCCGAAATGCAAGAGAAGCGTTGTACAATCTGCCCGAAGCGCGCAAAAGAGAACCGGCAGCTGTGCTGCCGGTTCTCTTACATGCGTCTTATACGGCGGCAGGCGTTCTGCCGCAGCGGCACAGCACCGCCTCCGCCACGCGGGCGGCGGCCTGTCCGTCGAAGTCCCGGCGCTGCGCCTCCACCAGCGCCTGCCGCCGGGCGTTGTCCGCCAGCAGGGACAGCGTACTGTCCGCGATGACGCTGGTATCGCAGAGCTCCGCCCAGCCGTGGGCAGCGAAAAACGCCTGGTTCCGCGTCTCACAGCCGCCTACCAGATCGGCCAGCAGCATGGGGACTCCCTTGCAGGCGGCCTCGGTGATGCTGATGCCGCCGGGCTTGGACACCAGCAGGTCGGCGCTGTCCATATACTGTGCCACCCGGGAGGTGAAGCCCACCGCCTGCACCCGCAGCAGACTGCGCATCTGCAGGGCGTAGAGCATCTGGCGGTTGCTGCCGCACAGCACCGTGGCATAGTCCCCCTCCGGCAGCAGCTCGTCCAGCCGGCGGGCCAGCTCCGTCATGGGCCCGCAGCCGATGCTGCCGCTCATCAGCAGGACGTGCCGCCCCTCCGCCGGCAGCTCCAGCTCCCGCCGGGCGGCGGCCTGATCCACCGGCGCGCGGAACACGCTGCGGGTGGGAATACCGGCGGGCAGCAGCGTCTCCGCCGCCATGCCGCAGCGGATAAACTCCTCCGCCAGCTCCTGATGGGGAATAACGCAGATGTCCGGCGTACAGCTGCCCACGGTGGGCGAGCAGGTGTAGTCCGTGGCTACGAAGCAGAACGGCATGGCCGCGCCGCCGTTCTGCCGGAGCATGGTCATCATCAGCGCCGGGATCACATGGACGCACACCACGGCGTCGCACCGCTGGGCCTGCAAATAACGGTACAGCCGGCGTGCGCCCCGGGCCAGATAGCGGTCGACCGGGTTGTTTTTCGGCACGGCGCGGCCCGTCTCCTCCTCGGCGGTCATGTACCCCGCCTTGTAGAGGTGGGGGTGGTGGCGGTACAGCCGCGTGTGCCAGCGGGACACGAATTTCGACGCCTTCTGGGAGATGAAGGACAACCCGTCCAGCACGGTGCAGTCCGCGCCCCGGCTCTGGAATTCCTCAGTGAGTGCGGCGGCCACGGCGTTGTGTCCGCCGCCGGTATTACAGGTCAGTATCAGGATGTTCATGGTTTCCTTTCCGCTGCTCCCGTCGTTGCAGCAAGTCCCGCAGCCGCATGAGCCGCGGTCTGTTGTAGCGTTGGATGAGAATGAAGGGCAGGTTTCCCAGCAGGAACCATACCAGCCATACGGCGGCGCCGCCCCAGCCGGGCCACAGCCACAGGCAGATCAGCCCCAGCAGACTGGAGGCGGTGTGTACCGCCTCGGCCACGCAGGTCTCCTGCACCAGCACTGCCGTCTGCGCGGCGGTAACGGCGGTGGGCTCCACCCGCTTTTTCACCATATCCGGCAGGATACGGCTCATGTCCGGCACCAGCGTTTTCCAGCGGTCCACGCCGATGCGCGTATAGAGCTTACCCTGTTTTTCCCATTTGTAGCATGCATAGGGAAAGCGTCCGCCGTCGAACCACCGGCGGGGCAGGGCCTGTCCCACCGGATGGGCCAGCAGCGCCAGCGTCAGCAGGTACAGAGCGCACCTGAGAAAGCCGCTCATATCCCCCTCCCCGTCTCGCAGCTGCGCTCCAGCATGCGGCGCAGCGTGCCCTCCAGCAGGTAGCCGGTGCGCTCCACCGCTGCCTCGGCGTCGTCCTTCATGCCCACGCGCAGCCACCGGGAGATCATGCCCAGCAGCGCACTGGTGAAGTACAGCGTCACCGTGCGCAGATCCTCCTCCGACACCGGCAGGCCGTCGGCGGTGCGGCGCACCAGCGACTCCGTGACGGCGTAGGTCACCTCGTAGATGTGATCCTCCAGCAGCTCCCGCTGGCTGGAGTGGAACAGATGGTTCACCGCCCTGCGGTGCTCCCGCATGAAGCACGTCACCTGCCGGGCGATCTCCGTCCAGTTGCGGTCGGACAGGCCGGCCGCGATCATCTGTGCCGCCACCGTCTCCATCAGTTCCCGGATCAGTGCGTAGATATCGCAGTAATAGTAATAGAACGTGTTGCGGTTGATGCCGCAGTGCTCGGCAACGTCCACCACCGAGATCTTGTCCAGCGGACGCTGCTCCAGCAGCTCCAGAAAGCCCTCCATGATACGTTTTTTCGTGGTCTGCGCCATGAGTTTCCCTCGCTTCGCTCTTTCCGTTTTGTGTCAATGGACAGGGGCAGGCCCCTGTCCATTGATAGTATCGTGTTTCGGCAGATTTTGCAATCTGTCGGGCTTGGGCAGATTCTGCCGTTTGTCTGATTTTCAGACAGCGGCGGACGGATCACAGGTCCAGCTTCAGATCACCCTCCCGGATCCAGCCCCACCTCCGCAGCGGCACGGCGATGAGCCACGTCAGCACGGCGGGCAGCACGAAGGAGATCAGCACCAGTCCCAGCCAGTCCATGCCGGTGATGGCAGCCTTCGTACCGGCGGCCACGTCGCTGACCCAGCCGGTGTAGACGCCGATCTGCCCCACCAGACCGCAGGTGCCCATGCCGCTGGACACAGCGGGGCCGTTCATCTCCAGCCGGAACAGACAGGTAGCCAGCGGGCCTGTGATGGCCGAGGCCAGCGTGGGCGGGATCCATATCCGCGGATTGCGGACGATGTTGCCCATCTGGAGCATGCTGGTACCCAACCCCTGCGCCGCCAGACCGCCCCAGCGGTTTTCCGGAAAGCTCATGACGGCGAAGCCCACCATCTGGGCGCAGCAGCCCGCCACGGCCGCGCCGCCGGCCAGCCCTGTCAGGCCCAGCGCAAAGCAGATGGCGGCGGAGGAGATGGGCAGCGTCAGGGCGATGCCGATGACCACCGAGACGATGATGCCCATGAAGAAGGGCTGCTGCTTCGTGGCCCAGATGATGGCCTGCCCCACGGCGGCAGCGGCACTACCCACCGGCGCGGCGATCAGTGCGGCAAATCCCACGCCCACCAGCACCGTGACGATAGGTGTCACCAGAATGTCGATCTTCGTCTCCTTACTGACGGCCTTTCCCACCTCGGCGGCCAGAATGGCCACGAACAGCACGGCCAGCGGCCCGCCCGCGCCTCCCATATAGTTGGTGGCAAAGCCCACGGGGATCAGGGAAAACAGCACCAGCGGCGGCGCGTTCAGCGCCCGGGCGATGGCCACGGCCATGCCGGGACCCACCATGGCCGAGCATAGCCCGCCGATGGTGTAATGCACCGCGCCGTCACCCGTTCCCAGCGTGACGATGACGGCGTTCAGGAACCCGATATGAAACTGTTGCCCCAGCGTGTTGAGGATGGTGCCCACCAGCAGCGTGCAGAATAACCCCTGGGCCATGGCGCCCATGGCGTCGATGAAGTAGCGCTTTGCGGAGAAAACGATGTCCTTGCGGCGTAGGAATGCCCGTATCTTTTCCATTCTTTTCCACCTCATATGTAACAGCGGCCCGCAGGTGCGGGCTGTCAGTCTCCATTATATAGGCTGGCACCGCCGTTTGTCAATGCGTCTCTGAACCACCGGAACACCGGCGCGCCGTCGGCGGCGTCCTCCCGCCGCAGGGCAAAGCTCTGGCGCTCCGGGTGCCACTGCACGCCCAGTACCGGGCGGTCGGGGGCGTACAGCGCCTCCGCCGTGCCGTCCAGCGCCCATTGGCAGAGCCGCAGGCCCTCCCCCGCCCTGTCCACCGCCTGATGGTGATTGCTGTTGACCACGGGGCACGGCCACAGCAGCGCCGCCATCAGGCCCTCCGCACGGGTAGGGTGTACCATATCCCCCTCCGGCAGCTGGTGGCCGGGAACGCCGCTGCGCAGCGTGCCGCCCCGGAACACGTTGAGGGCCTGCATCCCCCGGCAGATGCCCAGGATCGGGCGGCGCGCCTCCCAGAAGGCGCGGAGCAGGAACGTCTCCTCCGGCGGCAGCGCGCCGTGGATGTCTCCGCCGCCGGGCAGCAGCAGGCCGCCGCAGCCCAGCGCCGCCATCAGGCTGCGGCCCGCCACCGGACGCAGGCCCACGGACTCCAGCGCCGCCCGGTAGTTGGGGTAGTTCTCCGGGCTGCCCCAGAGGAACACGGTATTCGCAGGTTTTCGCATGGCTGACACCTCCTGTTCCAGCAGATGAGCCGCCGGCGGAAAATATACCGGAAAGGGTGTTGCGCCGCCGGGAAAAATGTGGTATGATACACACCGTCTCACACGGAGAGGTATCGAAGTGGTCATAACGGGGCTGACTCGAAATGCGCGTTGGCTCTGGCCGTTTTCTCCGCTGAAAATCCTTGATTTATAAGGGTTTTCCCGAGTTCCAATTTCAAAATTTCATACCGTTCTTGCCTGTTTTTCTTGCATTTTCTCAGCGCACGGAAAACAGTTGAGATATACGGAGGGCTATCGAAGAGGTCATAACGAGAACGACTCGAAATCATGTTTCCACTTTGGAAGTCCAAACTGCCGAAAAGCCAGTAACCATGCGGGTTTGCGGGCAAGTTCAAATTGTGAATTGGGGTCTGTTCTATCCTGTTGTTCTTCCCAATTTCCACGGCTTGAATTTTGCGGGAAAATGGCTATAATGAGAGCAGCCATCTGACAGCCACTTTGAGAGGTATGTTTTGGGGTTCCGTAGTTACCGCTATCGTCCCTGATTTACCGTCATCATCCAAGTTGGTGTAATGATTCGAAATCAGGTTTCCTATGCGGAGTGCCAAACGGCTGAAACCCTTGGAACCATGCGGGTTCCAGCCGAGTTCAAATTGAATAATGTTGCTTGTTCTATCCTGTTGTTCTTCCCGATTTCCACCGGCTGAATTGGTCGGCGGGTCGGGACCAGGGATATAACATAAATTTGGAGATGTACCCAAGCGGTTGAAGGGTCCGCACTCGAAATGCGGTAGGTCGGCTCAAAACCGGCGCGAGAGTTCGAATCTCTCCATCTCCGCCATGAGGTCTGCCAGCGAAAAGCTGGTAGACCTCTTTCCTTTTTATGGAGAAACCGCCGATAGGTTTTGCAGCATGGGCGCCACAATGTCCTGCTCAATGGCTGCGGCGGATTGTTTTTTCGTGGCATATTGCAGATGCCCGTAAATATCCACCGTTGTTGAAATCTCACTGTGTCCCAGCCATTCTTTTACCTGTTCCATCGGAACACCGTTGGCCAGCAAAAGCGAGGCACAGGTATGCCCTTACGGTATAATTACGACAAACCGGAAAAGCCCCGTATATCAAGGGTTTTCGGTTATCTGGCAAGGTTTTTCATCCTTTTCCAAACCGAAAAATCGAGCCGCGAAGTAGTTATATCGTAGGGGGTGTTATAGTAACGACAAAAACTAAATACTGTTTGGGCGGGCTGTCAGCCCGTCCAAGAAATCAGGACATTTCCTCTGAAAAGAAGAAATGTCCTTTTTTTGTACCCAAAATCAGATGCCGATAGGAGGAACACGATGACTGAAAAAACAGCGCAGAAAGAACCGGGCAAAAAGCCCGCGCCATCCAAAAAGCCGAAACCGCAGCAGGAAGTAGTTGTTCAGATTTCGCTCTCTGAGCTGCATCCGTTCCCGGATCACCCCTTTCAGGTGCGGGAGGATGCGTCCATGCAGGAAACCGCCGAAAGCGTTAAGGAATACGGCGTCCTCGTCCCCGCGCTGGCGCGGCCACGGGAGGACGGCGGTTATGAGCTGATTGCAGGCCACCGCCGCAAACACGCCTGCGAGCTGGCTGGGCTGGCCACCATGCCCGTCATTGTCCGCGACATTGACCGGGACGCTGCCACCATCATCATGGTGGACAGCAACCTTCAGCGTGAGAACATTCTCCCCTCCGAACGCGCCAAAGCCTACAAGATGAAGATGGAGGCCATCAAGCGGCAGGGCGCACGAACGGATCTGACTTCGCCGAAAATTTCGGCGAAGTTCCGCAGCGATGATGAAGTTGGTCAGGATGCCGGTGTGAGCGGAGATACCATCCGCAACTACATCGCCTTGACGCAGTTAGTCCCGGAGCTTCAGCAGATGGTGGACGAGAAGAAAATCGCCCTCAGTCCCGCCTATCAGCTTGCGGCGCTGACACCCAAGGAACAAGGGCTGCTTCTGGAAACCATCGACAGCGAACAGACCACCCCCTCGCTCTCGCAGGCGCAGCGGATGAAAAAACTCAGTCAGAGCGGCGAGCTGAATGAGGACACCATGCTCTCCATTATGATGGAGCAGAAGAAACCGGAGAAAAACGACATCACCCTTTCCGGTGAAAAGCTCCGCAAATACTTCCCGCGTTCCTATACCCCGTTCCAGATCGAGAACACCATCTTCAAATTACTGGACGCATGGCAGAAAAAGCGCCAGCGTGACCAGAGCCGTTGAGCGGACAAGCAGTTTGTTTGTCCGCTATTTTCATGCCAAAAGGAGGACGCCATGTATATCAACACGTTCAAATACACGCCCAAAGATGTGAGCTGCCAGCTCTGTACCGAGTATGTGAAAAAGCTGGGCTGTACCGCCCTGCGCTGCCCGTGGCTGGCCGAGCGCATTGAGGCCGGTGTGGTCGGCTACCGCGAGGCAGTCTTAGAGACATTTCCCCATGAACGCCGCCTGTTCCAGCGCCTGAACCTGCTGATCAAGCATTATCCCGGAAGCCTCTGGAGCAACGAGCAGCATGAGCGCCGAATGCAGTATCAATGTGCCGTGCAGGGCTACCGCCGCCGCAGGGATACCAACGCCTATTATGCGGCCATGTACCTGCTGACCTCCAACGACGACATTTACCGCCGCACGGCAAACTGCTTCTGCAAGGACGGGATTGAGTTCGGCTATGCGGTGTTGAAAAACACCTCGCCGCACAACTACGCACTGTTCATGGCAGCGCGCGACCTCTGCGACAAGACGGAGGCCGTCACGATGGCGGACTTGGCGGAACCGGAGGTCATTGACCCGGAGGCGCTGCGCCTGATCGTCAACGCCACTCTGATCGCCCGCTATGGGCTTGCCGCCTTTCAGATCAGAGCGCGAGGTGCCGAATATGAACGCTGATGATTTTGTCGGCGGGCACAGCATCCTTGCGCTGGAGCGCTTTATGGACGAAACCCGCCACATGATTATTTTTGATGTCCTGTCATGGAAATCTCCTGTGGGTGAAAAGGGCGAACGGCTGAGGTTGTTCCTCTCCGACGTGGGATATGCCAAGGCGCAGGCATCCGAGAGGCGCGGAGAAATCAAAATCCGCAAACACGCCGCCGTCATTGAGGGGCATATCCTCCCTGACCGGAAAAAGCGGCGTCACTAAAGTGATTGGAGGAATTACCATGAGCAGAGTAACAGAGCTGGAAAAAGCGCTGACCACGCTGTTCCGCAAGGGTACGGAGGTCGGCTACACAGAAACGGAGATCGACGAGTTTCTGGAAAACATTGACTATCACGCCCTGCTGCAAGCCGTTTGGAACAAGGCCGAAACGGTCTATGCCTATCGCGCAGACGGCAAGAATGCGCTGAGCTTGGACTATCGCAGCGCGGAGCTGTTCAAGCAGCGTGCGACGCTTCTCTATGAGGACGTAGGCGACAGCTATATCGGCGCGGTGTTTGCCGCCCGGTCGATGGAGCTGTGGCTGCTGGAGGATATGGGCTTTGCCGTCGTTGCCAAATTCAGCGTGAACGCCGGAGAAGGCGAATACGTCACCGAGTATCGCGTCTACAAGGGCAGCGATTGGGCAGACAGCGAGATTTCTCTGGATTTGGAGGACTTGGTGGCCGAGCTTGCCGCCCTGTGCGATCCCTACTACGAACACGAGCAGCCCATCTATGAGCTGTGATGTGGGAAAGGAGTGAAAACGGAGCGGCTTCCCCATGCGGGAAACCATTCAGAACGCAAACGGCAAGCAGTTTCACGCCGTCAGCCTGTCCGGTGGCAAGGACAGTACCGCCATGCTGCTTTTGATGATCGAACGGGATATGCCCATCAATATGGTGCTGTCAGCGGACACCGGCATGGAGTTCCCGGAAATGTACGAACACCTTGCCAAGCTGGACGAGCATCTTTTCCGGGAGCGCGGCATCCATATTACCACGCTGCGGCATCCCAAGGGCTTTGAATACCTGATGTTCGACGAACCCAAGCAGAAGCCCCGCAGTCTGGAAAACCGTGCAAAGCTGGGCATCCCGCCCTACGGCAACGGCTGGCCGGGAATCCGTGTCCGCTGGTGTACCGGGCAGCTCAAAACGCACCTTATCACCAAGGAGGTCAACCGGCTCAAAGGCGAGCTGGGCGCGATCCACTATGTCGGCATCGCCGCCGATGAAGCGTGGCGCTGCAAGAATGAGCGGTATCCCCTCGTGGAATGGAGCATCACGGAGGCGCAGGCGCTCCAAGCCTGTTACGACCGTGGCTTTGACTTCGGCGGGCTGTATGAGATTTACCACCGTGCGTCCTGCTGGTGCTGCCCGTTCCAGCGTATCGATGAGCTGCGGAAGCTGCGAAAGCATCACCCGGAGCTGTGGGAAAAGCTGCTGGAGCTGGATCGCCGTGCGCTGGCGCAGTTCGGCACCGGCCCGCTGGGACAGTTCAAGCAGAACTGGAGCGTAAAGCGGCTGGATACGCGGTTTGCCGAGGAGGACGGCCAAACAGGTTGACTGCCCTGCGGAAAGGATTGAAGCAATATGGCTGTATTTCGCGTTGAACGGACGCGGGATTACACGGTGATGTGCAACCATCACCTGAAAGACAGCAATCTTTCCCTGAAAGCCAAGGGGCTGCTCTCCATGATGCTCTCCCTCCCCGACGAGTGGAATTACACCACGCGGGGGCTGGCTACGATCTGCAAGGAGGGCGTGGACGCCATCGGGAAAACGCTCAAGGAGCTGGAGCTGGCGGGCTACATCATCCGCCGTCAGCTTCGCGGCAAGGACGGGCGCATTTCCGACACGGAGTACACCATCTTCGAGAAGCCCCGAAAGCCCTCTCCACCGGATACGACTTTACCAGATACGGAAAACCCGTATCTGGATAACCCGGATACGGAGGCACCGGATACGGATAATCCCGCGCAATTAAATACTAAGAAATCTAATACTCAAAAATCAAATACTGATCTATCAAGCACTCATTCATTCTTTCTGCCTGCGGCGGACGGAATGACGGACGGGCTTGAGAAAAAAGCAGAGATCAGAGAACAAATCGAATACGACATTCTCTGTCAGCAGTATGACCGGATGCAGCTCGATGAGCTGGTGGAGATCATGCTGGAGGTCGCTATGAACCGCAGCCCCACGGTTAAGATCGGTCGGGATGCGGAGTATCCCACCGGCTTCGTGCAACAGCGCTTTGAAAAGATCACCTCCATGCACATCGAAAAGGTCATGGACGGTATCCGCGAGAACACCACCCGCGTTTGGAATACGAAAGCCTATCTCATGGCGGCGCTGTTCAATTCCGTTTCCACCATCGACAACCACTATGCCATGCTGGTCAATCACGATTTTCACGGCGGCCCCTAAAGGCCGTCATTTTTCTTGCCCGATTCCGGGAGAAAGGATTTGATACCGATGAAATGCCCCCTTGCCTACATCACCGCTCCGTGGAGCGAGAATGAGTTTGAGAACACCGAAAATGCCGCCAAGTATTGCAGGGCGGTCTATGACGCGGGCTTTTCGCCCGTCTGCCCCGCGCTGTTTTTGCCACTGTTCCTGCGCGATGAGATTCCGCAGGAGCACAAGGACTGCATCGACATGGCGCGGGAGTATCTGCGCCGCGCTCGTGTGCTGGTGGTCTGCGGCAGCACCGTAGATGAAAGCGTGAAAAATGACATCGCCGTGGCCGAGCGCCTGCGGATCACCGCCACCACGCTGGACGGCATCCTGACCGTCAAGGGACAGGGGCGCAGAAATGAATAAGCATCTTCTGCACCGGCTGGTGGTGCCGCCTTAGTGTCCCGGCGTTCTCCCTGCAAATCGAAAGAAAGGAGCGTGATAAGTCATGCAGGAAGAAGTTGAACAGAGAATCGTATCCCTGATGATCTCCTGCGGAAAGCTGGGTGAACAGGAATTTCGTAAGGCCGTTGCCAAGCTGCTGGAGCAGCTAAAAAACGGCCATCAGAAATATCAACACAGCAAGGCCAATCCCCATGGGAAAATGACCGTCAAGCAGCTTGCCGCCAAGGATAAGGGATTGCAGAGCATTGAAGTCACCGATCAGAATATCGGCTCATTCAACCGGATCGCCCGGAAGTATGGCATTGACTTCGCTCCATTCAAGGTCAAGGGCGAAAAGCGGTACATGGTGTTCTTCAAAGCACCGGACGCCGACGCCATGACCGCCGCGTTCAAGGAATATACCGCCAAGCAGGTCAGGAAAGCAGAACGCCCCTCGGTGCTGGAAAAGCTGCAACACTTCAAGTCGCTTATTCAGGCGGCTGTGGTGGACAGGACAAAGCGGAAGGAGCTGGAACGATGAAGCAAGTCAACGTCAAAAAGCTCATCCTTCCCAACATCCCGTATGTGTTCATCGCGCTGCTGGCCACCAAGGTCAGCGAGGCGGTGCGGCTGGCTCCCGGTTCAGACGCTTCCACGAAGCTCCTGAACATTATGACCGGTCTGAACACAGCGTTTCACTCCCTTGTCCCCAGCTTTCATCCCATTGACCTGTGCGTGGGCGTTGCCGCCGCCATCGCCATTCGACTGGCGGTCTATATCAAGGGCAAAAATGCCAAGAAATTCCGCAAAAATCTGGAGTACGGCAGCGCCCGTTGGGGAACCGCCGAGGACATCAAGCCCTACGTCGATCCCGCATTTGAGAACAACATCATTCTCACGCAGACGGAGCGGCTGACGATGAACAGCCGCCCCAAAGACCCAAAAACGGCGCGGAACAAAAATGTCCTGATCGTCGGCGGCAGCGGTTCGGGCAAGACCCGCTTTTGGTTGAAGCCCAATCTGCTCCAATGCACCTCAAAAACCTATCCCACCAGCTTCGTCGTCACCGATCCCAAAGGGGACATCGTGGTTTCCTGCGGCCATGCGCTGCAAAAGAACGGGTATCAGATCAAGATTCTCAATTCCCTGAACTTTAAGAAGTCCATGCACTACAACCCGTTCGCCTACATCCACTCGGAAAAGGACATTTTGAAGCTGGTCACGACGCTGATCGCCAACACCAAGGGCGCGCGCCCAGATAGGGCGTAGTAAGAAGTAGAATCAGGCACTACCCACTCAGATAACAGTGGAAACGACCCGCCTAACCGATAGGCGAAAGCTGATGCGGGACCATAGCATGGCGGGAAAGCGATAAGTTGCTCTATACACAAGAGCACGACTGAATTGCTACGTTAAGCGGATATGAGGATAGAACTACTGAATGTTGAATGCGAGTTTCAAGTCCCCGTTGTGTTCGGGCGGAGGAATGTGTATGTAACCACCGTAGATACGGCGGCATCAACCTCTGACATGAATAACATTGCGTTTCGCCTTTGCGCGATGGGTTATCAATCAATTCATGTGACAAGCCAGAGAACTGGAAATAACGAAACGAAAGCGTATCCGACAATCCGCATTTGCCTACTTATTACGCTAACTGGGGATTGCCTAAGTCGGAATGCTCAAACGAGCTATGCGAAATGCCCCCTGTGGGTGATAAATCCCAAGCCCTCGAAAGGCAAGGGAGATGACGCTGAATATCCGATACGGCAACGGAGTTCTCATAGTAGTCCTGTGGGAAGTAACGACTCTCACGGAATATATCCTGTATTCCAGACGAAGGAGAACAGTTATTGCATTCCAAAATTGAAATTTGATTAGGGAGGAAAGCCTCAAATGCAACCAACAATCGAGATTTTGGATAGAATCAGAAAAAATTCAAGGGACAACAAAGAAGAAATCTTCACAAGGCTCTACCGCTATCTATTAAGACCCGACCTGTATTATCTTGCGTACAAAAACCTCTACGCCAACAAGGGCGCAGGAACAAAAGGCGTGAATGACGACACAGCTGACGGATTCAGCAAGGAAAAAGTTGATCGGATCATCCAATCTCTGGCTGACGGAACCTATGCTCCGAATCCTGTTCGCCGCGAGTACATCCAGAAAAAGCAGAACAGCACAAAAAAGCGTCCTCTTGGAATTCCTACCTTTACGGACAAGCTGGTGCAGGAAGTATTGAGAATGATATTGGAATCGGTCTACGAGCCAATCTTCTCAAACAATTCTCACGGCTTTCGTCCCAACAGGAGCTGCCACACTGCGCTGAAATCCTTGAAAAGAGAATTCTCAGGCGTGTCGTGGTTTATTGAGGGCGATATTAAAGGCTGTTTTGATAACATCGACCACCGAGTTTTAGCAAACGTCATAAACGCCAAGATTAAAGACGCACGGCTGATTCAGCTCATTTGGAAATTCCTAAAAGCCGGTTATATGGAGGACTGGCAATACCATGCTACCTACTCCGGCTGCCCGCAGGGCGGAATCGTTTCGCCCATACTCGCAAATATCTACCTGAATGAGCTGGACAAGTTCGTGGAAAAGACCGCCAAGGAGTTCTATAAAAGCAGGGACAGACACCATACCCCGGAATACGATAAGGTCACATGGCAGATAAAGAAGGCTCAAAAACAGCTGAAAACTGCAACAGGTCAGGAAAAAACAGCTTTGTTGCAGAAAATCGCTCAGCTAAAAGCAGTCATGCATAAAACGCCCTGTATGTCCAAAACGGATAAAGTCATCAAATACATCCGTTATGCTGACGACTTCATTTTTGGCGTGAAGGGCGATAAAGCGGACTGTGAGCGTATCAAGAGACAGCTGTCCGACTTCATCAGCCAAACCCTGAAAATGGAGCTTTCAGAGCAAAAGACACTCATTACGCACAGTAACCAGTATGCAAGATTTTTGGGTTATGACATCCGTGTGAGGAGAGACCAGAAGCTAAAGCCGCACGGAAACCACGTTTCCCGCACGCTCAACGGGTCTGTTGAGCTGTGCATTCCGTTTGCGGACAAAATCATGCCTTTCCTGTTTGGGAAGTCGGTCATCCGGCAACTGCGCGACGGGACAATAGAGCCTATCGCAAGAAAATATATCTTTCGGTGTACGGATTTGGAGATTGTATCAACGTACAACTCTGAGCTGCGCGGTATTTGCAACTATTACAGTATAGCCAGCAATTTCAACAAGCTTCAGTATTTTGAATATTTGATGGAATACAGCTGCCTGAAAACTCTGGCTGGAAAGCATGAGAGCACCAGCAGAAAAATAATCCGCAAATACCGTGACGGAAACGGCGGCTGGGGTGTGCCCTACCAAACAAAAGCAGGAATAAAGCGCCGCAACTTCGCAAGGTTTATGGACTGCAAAAATACAGACCTCTGGACAGATAAAATCATAGACTTTGCAATCGCACACGTCGGTTCCAGAACGTCATTTGACGATAGGCTGTCCGCCTGCGTGTGTGAGCTGTGCGGAAAGACCAATGTACCGCTGGAAATACACCATGTAAATAAGGTGAAGAACCTCAAAGGAAAACAACTGTGGGAGCTTGCGATGATAGCGAAAAAGCGAAAAACACTTGCGGTGTGCAAGGACTGTCATCACAAGATTCACCACCCTTGAACGACACTGATTTGAAGCAATAATGGCGAGCCGGATACATCGAGAGGTGTACGTCCGGTTCTGGGAGGGGTTTGGGCAAACCTACGGCAGTAATGCCGCAAGGCGGCTCATTCCTACTCTACGAGGGCAAAGCCGGTGACGATTTCTGGGTGAAAGCGGAAACGCTGCTCTACACCGCCCTCATCGGCTACATCCACTATGAAGCGCCGGTGGAGGAGCAGAACTTCTCCACGCTCATTGAATTTATCAATGCGATGGAGGTGCGTGAGGACGATGAGGACTTCAAAAATCCGGTGGATTTGATGTTCGAGGAACTGAAAAAGCGCAAGCCAGACCACTTCGCCGTCCGCCAATATGCCAAATTCAAGCTAAGTGCCGGCAAGACCGCGAAAAGCATACTTATTTCCTGCGGCGCACGGCTTGCGCCCTTTGACATTCAGGAGCTGCGGGAACTGACGGCCTATGACGAGCTGCAACTGGACACGCTGGGCGACCGGAAAACCGCCCTGTTCATCATCATGTCCGATACGGATGATACCTTTAACTTTCTCATTTCCATGTGCTATACCCAGCTTTTCAACCTGCTTTGTGAAAAGGCGGATGATGTGTACGGCGGACGCTTGCCGGTTCATGTCCGCTGCCTCATTGACGAGGCCGCGAATATCGGGCAGATACCGAGGCTTGAAAAGCTGGTAGCGACGATCCGTTCCAGAGAAATCTCCTGCTGCCTTGTCTTGCAGGCACAGAGCCAGCTCAAAGCCCTGTATAAAGACAGCGCGGATACGATCATCGGCAACATGGACTGTTCCATCTTTTTGGGTGGAAAGGAACCCGGTACGCTGAAAGAGCTGGCGGCGGCGCTGGGCAAGGAAACCATCGACAGCTATAACACCGGCGAGAGCCGTGGCCGCGAGGTTTCCCATTCGCTGAACTATCAGAAATTGGGCAAGGAGCTGATGAGCGTGGATGAGCTTGCCGTGCTGGATGGCGGCAAGTGCATCTTGCAGCTTCGCGGCGTCCGCCCGTTTCTGTCCAACAAATATGATCTCACCAAGCATCCCCTCTACCGCTACACAGCGGATTATGACAAGAAATACGCCTTTGACATAGAGCGTTTTCTGTCCCATCGCCTCAAGCTCAAGCCGGATGATGCAGTTGAGGTGTATCAGGCAGACCTTTCCGGTGAACCTGTCGCCTGACGGCGGCAGTCTAATTTGACAACGACTCGATGAAACTTCGTGGAAGAAATGTACCCTCCAAAATCTAAAACATATTTTTCGGAGGTACTATTTATGGCTTTCTTTAATTCTGCTGTTGGTGTTCTTCAGACCCTCGTTGTGGCGCTGGGCGCTGGCCTCGGCATTTGGGGCGCGATCAATCTGCTGGAAGGTTATGGTAATGACAATCCCGGCGCCAAATCTCAGGGCATGAAGCAGCTTATGGCGGGCGGCGGGGTGGCCTTGATTGGCATTACCCTCGTGCCGCTGCTGTCCGGTCTGTTCGGCTAATCGGCAGCTCGTTTGCTTCCCGTAAATCCACGGAGGGTGCCGCTTTCGGGCGGCATCCTCCCGAAAGGAGGGCAACCCTATGGATTTCTTATGGGATAAGATCACGGAATGGCTGAAAGAAATGCTCATCGGCGGTATCGTGAGCAATCTGTCCGGGATGTTCGATGCGACCAATCAAAAGGTTGCCGAGATCTCTGGTCAGGTGGGCTTATCGCCGCAGGCATGGAACAGCAGTATTTTCAGCATGATACAAAACCTGTCGGAAACCGTGATCGTCCCCATCGCAGGCGCAATTCTCGCCTTTGTGATGACGCTGGAGCTGATCCAGCTCATTACCGACAAAAATAACCTCAACGACATGGACACATGGATATTCTTCAAGTGGGCGTTCAAGTCCGCTGCCGCTGTCCTGATCGTGACAAACACATGGACGATTGTGATGGGCGTGTTCGATGCCGCCCAAAGCGTCGTTGCCAGCGCCTCCGGGCTGATTATCGGCGACACCAGCATCAACATTTCAAGTGTCATGGTGGGCATTGAGGATCGGCTGATGGAAATGGAGCTGGGGCCGCTGTTCGGCCTGTGGTTCCAGTCACTGTTCGTTGGCATTACCATGTGGGCGCTGACCATCTGCATTTTCATTATCACATTCGGAAGAATGATTGAAATATATCTCGTCACCTCTGTTGCTCCCATTCCGATGGCGACCATGATGGGCAAGGAATGGGGCGGCATGGGGCAGAACTACATCCGCTCCCTGCTGGCACTGGGCTTCCAAGCGTTTTTGATTATCGTCTGCGTTGCCATTTACGCGGTTTTGGTGCAGAACATCGCGCTTGTGGATGACATCATCTATGCCATCTGGACTTGCATGGGCTACACGGTGCTGCTGTGCTTCTGCCTGTTCAAAACCAGCAGCCTTGCCAAGTCTGTGTTCAATGCACATTAACGGGGGTGATACTATGCTGACGCTCACGCCCGTTACCCTTGCAACAGCGAACGCTTTTGTTAATGCGCATCACCGGCACCACAAGGCAACTGCTGGGCATAAGTTTTCCATCGGCTGTGCCAAAGATGGAGAGCTTGTTGGCGTTGCAATCGTAGGCCGTCCTGTGAGCCGGTATCTGGATGATGGCTGGACATTGGAAGTCAATCGTCTTTGTACCACCGGCGAGAGAAACGCTTGCAGTATTCTCTATGCCGCATCCGCGCGAGCGGCAAAGGCAATGGGATACCGCAAGATCATCACCTATACGCTGGATAGCGAGAGCGGCAGCAGTCTCCGCGCCGCTGGTTGGAGCTGCGCAGGTTTGGCAGGCGGCAAATGCTGGACAGGCAGCCGTAAGCCCGCCTCCGCTTTGTACCCGGCGCAGATGAAACTTCGATATGAAAAGCTCTTATAAAGGGGGATTTCTATGGCCTATGTCAACGTCCCAAAGGACTTAACCAAAGTAAAAACCAAGGTGCTGTTCAACCTCACGAAACGACAGCTCATCTGCTTCGGAAGCGGCGCGCTCATCGGCGTACCGCTTTTCTTCTTGCTCAAGGGCAGCATCGGCACCAGCCCCGCCGCCATGGTGATGATGGTGGTGATGATCCCGGCCATGCTGTTCGCCATGTATGAAAAGAACGGTCAGCCGTTGGAGGTCGTCATCCGCAACATCTACCGCGTGTGCTTCCAGAGGCCGAAGCAGCGCCCGTATAAGACCAACAATTTCTATGCCGTTTTGGAGCGGCAAAACCAGTTAGACCGGGAGGTGTATCAAATTGTCCGAAAAGAAAAAGCTGACCCGCACCGAACGAAAACAGATCGAAATCGCCATCGCAAGAGCGAACCGAACGGATAAGAAAGAAAAATCGGCGCAGGACAGCATCCCGTATCAGCGTATGTGGCCGGACGGCATCTGCCGTGTGACCGACACGCGCTACACCAAAACGATCCAGTATCAGGACATCAACTACCAGCTCTCGCAGAATGAGGACAAGACCGCCATCTTTGAGGCGTGGTGCGATTTCCTGAACTACTTTGACAGCTCCGTGCAATTCCAGCTTTCCTTTGTGAACCTCTCGGCTTCGCAGGAAACCTTTGCACGGAGCATTTCCATTCCGCCCTGCGGGGACGAGTTTGACGGCATCCGCGCCGAGTACGCCGGTATGCTGCAAAATCAGCTTGCCCGCGGCAACAACGGCCTCATTAAGACCAAGTATCTCACGTTCGGCGTTGAGGCCGACAACCTCCGCGCTGCCAAGCCCCGTTTGGAGCGCATCGAAACTGACCTTCTGAACAACTTCAAGAGGCTGGGCGTTGTGGCTGCGCCGCTGAACGGCTTTGAGCGCCTGCACGTCATGCACGACATTCTGCGGATGGACGAGCAGGAGCCGTTCCGCTTTTCGTGGGACTGGCTGCCTCCCTCCGGGCTGTCCACCAAGGACTTTATCGCGCCCAGCTCCTTTGAGTTCAAGACCGGCAGGATGTTCCGCATGGGCAAAAAGCTGGGTGCGATCAGCTTCGTGCAGATTCTGGCACCGGAGCTGAATGACCGGATGCTGGCGGACTTCCTGGATATGGAGAGCAGCGTCCTCGTCAACCTCCATGTGCAGTCTGTGGATCAGGTCAACGCCATCAAGACCGTCAAGCGCAAGATCACCGATCTCGACAAGTCCAAAATCGAGGAACAGAAGAAGGCCGTCCGCGCCGGGTACGATATGGACATTATCCCATCCGACCTTGCCACCTACGGCGCAGAAGCCAAAAAGCTGTTGCAGGATTTGCAGTCCCGCAACGAGCGAATGTTCCTGCTGACCTTCCTCATTCTCAACACGGCGGACACACCCCGGCAGCTTGACAACAACATCTTCCAGACCTCCAGTATCGCGCAGAAGTATAACTGTGCGCTGACCCGGCTGGACTTCCAGCAGGAGGAAGGACTGATGAGCAGCCTCCCGCTGGGGCTGAATCAGATCGAGATTCAGCGGGGCTTGACCACTTCCAGCGTGGCAGTCTTCGTCCCCTTTACCACGCAGGAGCTGTTCCAGAACGGTTCGGAGGCGCTGTATTACGGCATCAACGCCCTGTCCAACAACCTTATCATGGTAGACCGGAAGCTGCTGAAAAATCCCAACGGCTTGATTTTAGGCACTCCCGGCAGCGGCAAGTCGTTTTCGGCAAAACGTGAGATCACCAATGCGTTTCTCATCTGCCCCAAGGATGACATCATCATCTGTGACCCGGAGGGCGAATATACACCGCTGGTGGAGCGTTTGCACGGTCAGGTCATTAAGCTGTCGCCCACCGGCAAGGGCTACGACGGTTCGCCCTGCTATATCAATCCGATGGACTTGAATCTGGATTACAGCGACGATGATAACCCGCTGAGCCTGAAATCCGACTTCATTCTGTCGCTGTGCGAGCTGATCGTCGGCGGCAAGGACGGGCTTGCCCCTGTGGAAAAGACCATCATCGACCGCTGTGTGCGCATCGTCTACCGGGATTACCTCAACGACCCGAAGCCGGAGAATATGCCGTTGCTGGAGGACTTGTATAACGCCCTCCGTGCGCAGGATGAAAAGGAAGCGCAGTACATTGCCACTGCATTGGAAATCTACGTCACCGGTTCTCTGAATGTGTTCAACCATCACACGAACGTGGATGTGAACAGCCGCATCGTCTGCTATGACATCAAGGAGCTGGGCAAGCAGCTCAAAAAAATCGGGATGCTGGTGGTGCAGGATCAGGTCTGGAACCGTGTGACCATCAACCGCGCCGCCCATAAAACGACCCGCTACTATCTTGACGAGTTCCATCTTCTTTTGAAGGAGGAACAGACGGCTTCGTACAGTGTCGAAATCTGGAAACGCTATCGCAAATGGGGCGGCATCCCCACCGGGATCACGCAAAATGTCAAAGACCTGTTATCCAGCCGCGAGGTTGAGAACATTTTTGAGAACAGCGATTTCATCTATATGCTCAATCAGGCCGCTGGCGACCGGCAGATTCTCGCAAAGCAGCTCAACATTTCGCCGCATCAGCTTTCTTATGTGACCCACTCCGGCGAGGGCGAGGGGCTGCTGTTCTACGGCAACACGATCCTGCCCTTCATTGACCACTTCCCGAAGGACACCGAGCTGTACCGCGTCATGACCACCAAACCGCAAGAGGTGGCGTCGGCATGAAAAGAGAACCGCGTTTGCAGTTTTCCGACGCCGATCTTGCCGAGCCGAAGCTGGAAAAGCCCATCAAGCGGGTGAAAAAAGCGGAGGCCAAGGCGGATAAGGCGCAGGCGAAAATCCCCAAGAAAACCGTGCTCAAAAAGGAACGCGGCTTTGATCCGGCCACCGGCAAGGTCAAAACGCAGCTCCGTTTTGAGGAAGTGGATAAGAAAAAGCCGCCCTCAAAGCTGACCCATGCCGTGCAGGATGCCCCCGCCAACCTCATTCTCTCTCAGGTTCATCGGGAGGTGCGGCAGAGCGAGGATGACAATGTAGGCGTAGAGGCCGCGCACAAGGTAGAGCAAGCCGTGGAGAGCGGCGGGCGGCTGGTGCGGTCTGCCCACCGCGCCCATCAGCTCAAGCCTTGTCGTGCTGCCATCCGTGCAGAGAAAAAGCTGGAACGAGCCAATCTTGACGCGCTCCAGAAGAAAGCAGAGATCGACAGCCCCACCAGCAATCCCGTTTCCAAATGGCAGCAGAAGCAGGCAATTAAGAAGCAGTATGCCGCTGCCAAGCACAATCAGGCGGCGCAGACTACGGCAAAGGCGGCAGAGAATACCGCCAAGGCCGCGAAAAAAGCCGCTGAAAAGGCTGAGAAAGCGGGCAAATATGTGTGGGAACACCGGCGCGGCTTTGCCATTGCCGCCGCAATTCTGCTGATGCTGGCATTTCTGCTCAACGGCCTGTCCTCCTGCTCGGTGATGATGGATGGCATCGGCTCCGGGATCGCGGCCAGTACCTATCCGTCGCAGGACGCCGATATGCTGGGCGCGGAAGCGCAGTATTGCGCGATGGAAGCAGAGCTTCAGCGCTACCTCGACACCTACGAAAGCACCCACGACTACGATGAGTACCACTTTGATCTGGACACCATCGAGCATGACCCCTATGTACTCATTTCCATGATTACGGCGCTGCATCAAGGGGAATGGACGCTGGATGAGGTGCAGGGTACGCTCCAGATGCTCTTTGACCGCCAGTACATTTTGACCGAGGATGTGGTGGTGGAAACCCGCTACCGCACAGAAACCGACACATGGACAGACGCGGACGGCAACACCCATACGGACACCTATCAGGTGCCGTATGACTACTACATCTGCACGGTCACGCTGGAAAACTTCAATCTCTCCCATGTTCCCGTTTACATTATGAGCGAAGAACAGCTCGGAATGTACGCCACCTATATGGCCACCCTTGGCAACCGTCCCGACCTGTTTCCCGGTTCGGGCTACATCGGCAAGTATGTGGAGGGCAGCTATACCGACTACGACATTCCCCCGGAGGCGCTGGACGATGAGGTGTTTGCCGCTATCATCAAGGAAGCGGAAAAGTATCTCGGCTACCCCTACGTTTGGGGCGGCAGCAGCCCCTCCACCTCGTTTGACTGTTCGGGCTTCGTCAGCTGGGTCATCAATCATTCCGGTTGGGATGTGGGCAGGCTGGGCGCGCAGGGGCTATGCAATATCTGTACGCCTGTATCCTCTGCCAACGTCAAACCGGGCGATCTGGTGTTTTTCACCGGAACGTATGATACCCCCGGTGTCAGCCATGTGGGTATCTACGTCGGCAACAATATGATGATCCACTGCGGAGATCCGATCTCTTATGCAAACTTAAATTCAAGCTATTGGCAGTCCCATTTCTACCGCTATGGGCGCTTGCCGTAAAGGAGAGTGAACGATATGAACCCGAAAATTATGAAGCTCCGTGGAGAGCTGGAGAAGAACAAAGGCAAAATTTCTGATCTGCAAGGCCGCAACCGCGAGCTGGAAAAGCAGATTCGTGAGTTGGAGGACACCGACATCATCGGCATGGTGCGTGAGAACGGCATGACGATGGAACAGTTTGCCGAGCTGTTCCGCCGTATGCAGGCCGCGCCTGCACTGGCCACTTCGGAAAAGGAGGCGTTGAACCATGACTAAAAACACACCGCGCATTTTTATCAGCCTGCTGCTGATGCTCCTGTGCATCGGGATTCTCCCCGTTTCCGCCTTTGCCAGCGGCGGTGATTATCCTGATGATGCGCTGCCCACCGCCGAAAGCAGCGCCGCAGACACACAGGAAACAAAACAGATCGGCACGGTCACGACCAACGGCGGCAACCTGAACGTCCGCACCGGCGCGGGACTGGACAATACCGCGTTTACGCAGCTTCCCAATGGCACGGTGGTCGATGTGATTGGCAGGGACGGCGATTGGGTAAAAATCCTGCTACCTGCCCGTGTGGGCTATGTGTACGGCAGCTATCTGACCGTCACCGACGCCGCCGACAGTACCGTGAGCATCGGCGGCATTACGCTTCCGCTTGATGAAAAAGAGCTGACCGACCTCTGGCAGCTCCTTGTTGGCAGCATGACGGGCGGCAGCGACGCGCTGACACCGGACGGCAATCTGACGCTGATCGACGATATTGGCTCCAGCACCAAGGCAGGAAAACAGTTCATTACGTTGGAAAGCAAGAACGGCAATACATTTTACCTGATTATTGACCGTGACGATGAGGGCGAAGAAACCGTCCACTTCTTGAATCAGGTGGATGAGGCCGACCTGATGGCGCTGACTGGCGAGGAAGAAACGCCCGCCACTTGCTCCTGCACCACAAAATGCGTGGCCGGTACGGTCAATACATCCTGCCCCGTCTGCGCGGTCAACATGACCGAGTGCGTGGGCAAGGAGGCAAAGCCCGAAGCCCCCACCGAGCCGACAGAACCCGCCGCCGAGGAACCGGAGAAAAAGAGCGGCGTGGGCGGCATCCTTGTCGTTCTGCTGATCGTCGCGCTGGGCGGCGGTGCAGCGTTCTACATCTTCAAGCAGAAAAAGGCCAAGCCGCAGACCAAGGGCAGCGCCGATCTGGACGATTATGACTACGGCGAGGACGAGGACGAATACGAGTTTGAGCCGTATGAGGGCGAACCGGAACAGGATACTACGGAGGATACGGACGCATGAGATATTTCACCAATAATCCGCTGGAACGCCTGATGATGCAGAAGCCGAAAGCAGCGCGGGAGGACAGCCCTCCCGACGCTGCCAAGGAACACTTCTGCTACGGCTGCAAGCGCTTCGGACAGAGCTGCGTTCGCCCCTGCTACCGTGACGTAAAGAGAATGGAGGCTGCACCATGCGCCTTGTGATTGCCGAAAAACCCTCCGTGGCGCAGAGCATCGCCGCCGTGCTGGGCGCAAAGTCACGGCATGACGGGTATCTGGAGGGCGGCGGGTACATCGTGTCGTGGTGCTTCGGGCATCTGGCAGAGCTGGCCGACGCCGCCGTTTACAATGCCGATGATGCCAAATGGACGCTGGCGGCGCTGCCCATTATTCCTACCTCGTTCCGCTTCATCGTCCGCTCTGAAAAGCAGAAGCAGTTTGACATTCTGCGGGAGCTGATGCGCCGGGAGGATGTGGCAGAGGTGGTCAACGCCTGCGACGCTGGGCGCGAGGGTGAGCTGATCTTCCGCACGGTTTACTGCCTTGCGGGATGCTCCAAGCCGATTCTGCGGCTTTGGATTTCTTCAATGGAGGATGATGCCATCCGCAGCGGCTTCCAGCAGCTTAAGTCTGGGCGCGACTATGACGGCCTGCATCAATCTGCCCTGTGCCGCGCCAAGGCTGATTGGCTGGTTGGTATCAACGCCACGCGGTATTTCTCCCTGACGTATGGCCGCACATTGAACATTGGGCGCGTCATGTCACCCACGCTGGCACTGCTGGTACAGCGTGAGGCGGAGATCTCCGCATTTGTGGCAGAACCGTTCTACACCGTTCAGCTCGATTGCGGCTTTCCCGCCACGACAGACCGACTGAAGGACAGAAAGGATGCCGATGCCATCGCCAACGCCTGCAAGGGCAAGACAGTAACCGTCAAAAGCGTGGGGCGCAAGGAAAAGTCTGAGAAAGCGCCCGCGCTCTACGATTTGACCTCCCTCCAGCGCGACGCCAACCGCGTTCTCGGCTACACCTCTCAGCAGACCCTCGACTATCTCCAAGCGCTCTATGAAAAGAAGCTCTGTACCTACCCGCGCACCGACAGCCGCTTTCTGACCGACGATATGGAGGGCAGCGTCCCCGGCCTTGTCGCCGCTGCTGCCGCTGTCTGCGGCATGGAGAAGCCGCCGACCATCTGCACCAAGCAGGTATGCAGCAGTAAAAAAGTCACCGATCACCACGCCATTGTTCCCACCATCAGCGCGGAAAAGGTAGATATGGCCTCTCTGCCGCTGGGTGAGCGCGAGGTGCTGAAGCTGGCGGCAAGGGGCTTGCTTCGTGCGGTGGATGAACCACATCGCTACGCAGAAACGGCCATTACGGTGGACTGTGCCGGTCAGAGCTTCACCGCCAAGGGCAAAACCGTCCTTGCTCCCGGCTGGAAGCGCTATGAGCAGGAGCAGACGGAGGCAGCGCCCGCGCTGCCGGTGGTAACGGATAATCAGACGCTTTCTGTATCTGCCGCATCGGTCAAGACCGGAAAAACCACGCCGCCCAAGCATTTCACCGAGGATACGCTGCTGGCTGCGATGGAGAACGCGGGCAAGGAGGATATGCCAGATGATGCCGAGCGCAAGGGCATTGGCACCCCGGCGACCCGTTCCGGTATCATTGAAAAGCTGGTGTCCTCCGGTTTTGTGGAGCGCAGGAAGTCCAAGAAGATCACAAATCTGCTTCCCACCTCCACTGGCACGGCGCTTATCACCGTTCTGCCCGAACAGCTCCAGTCTCCGCAGCTCACCGCTGAATGGGAACACCGCCTGAAAGAGATCGAGCGCGGCGAAATCGCCCCGGACAGCTTCATGGATGGGATCGCCGCCATGCTACATGAGCTGGTGCAGACCTACAAACCCATCCCCGGTACGGAAGTTCTGTTCCCCTCCGGGCGTGAGGTAGTCGGCAGGTGTCCCCGCTGCGGAGCCGAGGTGACGGAATCACCGAAAGGCTTTTTCTGCGAGAACCGTGCCTGCTCCTTTGTTCTCTGGAAAAACAGCCGCTTTTTCACCGCCAAGAAAAAGGTGCTGACAAAATCCCTTGCCGCTGCGCTTTTGAAAAATGGCCGCGCCCCGCTGAAAGGCTGCTACTCCGAAAAGACCGGGAAAACCTATGATGCCAGCGTTCTTTTGGAGGACGATGGACAGCGCACGGGTTATAAGATGGTGTTCGACAATGGCTGATGCGCCGCGTATGGATCACAAGCAGCTCCGCCGCGCCAAGAAGCTCATTCGGAAGCTCTGCTGTAATTACGATCATGGCAACTGCCTCGCGCTGGACGATGGAGATCCTTGCGCCTGCGTACAGCGTATTTCCTACTCGCTGCTGTGCAACTGGTTCCGAAACGCGGTGCTTCCCGCCGACCATGAGCTGCTGGCCGACGTGATGCGGGAAAGGCCGGGAAAGCGCTGCGCCGTCTGCGGTAAGCCGGTCTATTCTTCCTCCAACCGCGCCAAGTATTGCCCGGTCTGCGCCAAGCAGGAGCGGAGAAAGCAGGACGCCAAACGGAAGCGTGAACAATACTGGAATCTCCGCAAATAGAGGCCAAAAAAGCCCCGTGCTGCAAGGCTTTTCCCATGCGGAATCACAAGGGGCTGAGACATTCTATCCGCAAGTCCGAAAACAACGTCTATATGCGGAGAATCGCCCCTGTGCAGAATGTGTTTTCTTCTGCGCAGGGGCGCTATTTTTTCTGAAAGGAGATCATCATGGCTGAAAAGCAAACCAACAAAGACCGGATGCGGGAGATCGTTGACAGCATCGAAAATGGCATCAAGGAGCTGTTCGAGAGCGATAAGTACCGGCAGTATCTCTCCACTATGAGCCGCTTTCACCGCTACTCGGTCAATAATACCATGCTCATCTATATGCAGCGCCCCGACGCCACCCATGTGGCGGGCTTCAACAAGTGGCGCGATCAGTTCGGCAGGAACGTCCTGAAAGGCGAAAAAGGTATCCGCATCATCGCTCCCACGCCCTATAAGAAAAAGGTCGAGGAAATCAAGACCGACCCCGAAACCAACGCGCCGATACTAGATGCAGACGGCAAGGCCATCATTGAGGAAAAGGAAATCCGTATCCCTATGTTCAAGGTGGTGTCCGTCTTTGATGTGTCACAGACTGCGGGAAAGCCCTTGCCCCAGCTTGCCGCCGATCTGAGCGGCAATGTGCAGCAGTATGAGGTTTTCATGGAGGCGCTGCGCCGTGCTTCTCCCGTTCCGATGGAGATAAAGCCCGTTGCGCGGGATACGGACGGCTTTTTCAGCATTAAGGCGCAGAGCATCACCATCCGCGCCGGTATGAGTGAGGTGCAGACGGTATGTGCCGCCGTCCATGAGATCGCTCACGCCAAGCTCCACGACTATGAACACATGACGGAGCTTGCGGACGATGGTGAGACGATCCTTGTCCCCGGAGAAAAGAGCCGTAACACCGAGGAGGTTGAGGCCGAAAGCATCTCCTATGCGGTCTGTCAGTATTACGGCATTGAAACGGGAGAAAACAGCTTCGGCTATATCGCCACATGGTCAAAGGGCAAGGAGTTGAAAGAGCTTCGCGCCAGTCTGGAAACCATCAACAAGACTGCCTCCGAGCTGATTACGGACATTGACCGGCACTTTGCGGAGATTTGCAAGGAGCGCGGCGTCAATCGTGAAGAAGTGAGCGCCACACAAACAGACGAAGCGCTTTATCTTGTGGATGGCTCGGTATATCTCCATGTGCAGCATACAGACGGCGGTTGGGACTATTCGCTCTACGACAAGGAAAGCAAAAAGCTGCTGGATGGCGGTGTTATTGACAGCAGCGCCATTGAAGATTCGCCGGTTGCATCTGTTGCCGGGGCTGTCCGAACGGAGGTATTTGCCATTCAGGGCATGACACCAACCAAGGTGACATTTGCAGATATGAGAATTCTGGAGGACTTGCAGGAGGCGCAGATTACGCCGCCCTTGGACAGCGAACAGATCACCGGCGCAGTCGCTGTTCCCACCGATGCGGCAGATAATATGCTCCCGGAGCTGGAGCAGGCCACCCCGATGCCTGACCCCACGCTGACGGTGGACGATATGCGCAGCTATGGGTATCTGGATAGCGATATGCTCCCGCTTTCCAAGGATCGGGCAGTGGAGCTGCTGGAACATGACATCACGGTTTATATGCTCTATCCCGACAACGCCGAGGAAATGGCCTTTGAAGCCGAGGACATCATCAAGCACGACGGAATGTTCGGGATCACAAGACCGGATTGGGATGCGGTCAAAGGCCATATTCCTCCCCGCGATGTGGAGCAGCGTTTTTTGAACAGTCCCACCGATGCTATGGCGATCTACCAACTGCGCCGGGATGCGCCGGTGGAGCTGCGTTTTGCCAACCTCGGCAGTCTGGCCGCGCCGCCTGACCCGGCCAACTATGAAGCCGTCTATACCCGTGAGGTGTACCCGGACGATGATACCGGCAGAATCCTTGAAAACTTCTACTACATTTTCAACGACGAGCGCCCCGGCGATTTTGTGGGACACAGCCTCTCCGTCAGCGACATCGTTGCGCTGAAACAGGACGGCAAGGTATCCTATCACTACTGTGACAGCATGGGATTTCAGGAGCTGCCCGCCTTTCAGAAACCGGAGAATTACCTGAAAGCCGCCGAAATGTCGATGGAGGACGATTACGGCATGATCGACGGCATTATCAACAACGGCCCCAAACAGCCCACCGTCGCCGACCTTGAAGCACAGGTCAAGGCCGGTATGTCCATCTCCTTGATGGATTTGGCAGAGGCGGCACACCGGGAAAAGAAGAAATCTGTACTGGAGCAGCTCAAAAGCCAACCGGCCCAGGAACGTCCACACAAAACAGCGCCCAAAAAGAGCGCGGAAAAGGAGCTTTGATATGAACATTACCTTTGAAGAACAGCAGCTCATGAGCCTCTACAACACCGGCACCCGCACGGGCTTGATCGCGGCGCTGGAGGAAATGCGCGGCTACCTCGCTGCGGATGAAACGGAGCTGCGGGAGCTGACGGACTGCGCCATCGCAAAGCTGCGCAGGATGAGCGACGCGGAATATGACGCGCTCGACCTGTTCCCCGATTTTGAAAAGGAGGATATGGATGCCGAGTAAAGTACAGCTCTATGCGCAGATGGCAGACCGCACGGCGGAGCAGATCACGGGAAGCTACCAGAAGTGGACGGCATTTCTGACCACCGCCGCAAGGCTGTATAAGTACCCCTACAATGAACAGCTCATGATTTTCGCCCAGCGCCCGGAAGCCACGGCCTGCGCGGAATACGACCTTTGGAATAAGCAGATGCGCCGCTATGTGCGGCGAGGCAGCAAGGGCATCGCCCTTGTGGATACCAGCAGCGACCAACCCAAACTCCGATATGTATTCGATGTTTCCGACACCAGCGGCGGCGAGAACTCTCGCCGCCCTTATCTTTGGGAATACCGGCAGGAGCATCGTGAGGTGGTATCTGCGGCGCTGGAGCAGCGCTTCGATGTTTCCGGTGAAAACGGACTTGCCGATCAGATGGAGCGTGTGGCGGCGCAGCTTGTAGATGAATACTGGCACGACAACTGGCGCGATATTGTCGGCATCGTTGACGGTTCCTTTCTGGAAGGTTATGATGATTTCAACATCGGAGCCGCTTTTCGGAACGCCGCCGTTGTCAGCACCACCTATACGCTGCTGTCCCGCTGCGGGATGCAGCCGGGAGATTACTTCGAGCATGAGGATTTTCTGAACGTCTTTGATTTCAACACCCCTCAGACCGTCGCCGCTCTTGGAACGGCCATCAGCCAGTCCAGCGAGCTGGTGCTGCGGCAGATCGAAGTCACCATCAAGAATTATGAGCGCGAGAAAATCGCGGAAAGGAGCGAAAGCCATGAGCGAACTGACCTATACCCGCAGCGGGGATTATCTGATTCCCGCCCTGAGCCTGACCGAGCAGCCGCAAGCCCCGCTGGGCAAGTACGGCAGGATGCGGAAGGATTACTTGAAGGAGCATCGTCCGGTGCTGTGGAACAGCCTGCTGCTGTCCGAGAGGCTGTATCCCCATCTGCGGGAGATCGACGAGGCAGCGAACAACCGACTGGAACAGATGATGCCGGAGCTGATGAAGTCAGCGGGCGTGACGGAAGCGCTGAAAGCCAGCGACCCGATGAAGTGGGTAGGGCTGATGAACACGCTGAAAGCGCAGGCCGAGGAAACGATCCTCACGGAACTGGTGTTCAGCTAAATATGTTCGATGCCCCTGCTGGGGCGCAGATGTCCTTCTTCCCCTCAGAGGCAGAACAAATTCAATCCATCGCAGAAGCGGAGAGTGTAACACCCTCCGCTTTTTCTATGTTCATTTCTCAGGAAAATATTGACCACATCCTGCGCGCGGGCGGTAATGCGGATGCAGCGCGGATGAAAATTGCTGCGGAATTCTCCAAGCAAAAGCCTTTAGAGGATCGCGCGGTATTTCTCGAAAAGCTCTACTACGGCGGCAACGGCCTGATTACGGATAACGGCAGGTTTTCCGCATGGTACGGGGACGATGGTATCCATATTGCAACCGGAGATACCTCTCGCTATCTTCGTTCTGCCCAAGTGATAGGCTGGGCAGATGCGGCGGAGCGTATTGAGGAGCTTCTGGACGGCGGCGCATTTGCCACCAATCTTGAGGTCACGGAAGCCCCGCGCTATGAGCGGCTGGGTATTGCTGTGGATGTCTGGAACCTTTATCACGATTTCTCGGATGAAGCAAAGTCGCTGGGGTATCTGTCCTGCTTGGGTAATATCCATAGCACCAGCTTTCCAGAGGAAACGGAGCGTCTGACGGACGATCTGCTGAATCCGGCGTTCCGGGATAGGCTCCTGTCGGAATACAAGGTATTCATGGACGCCTACCGCGAAAACCGTGCGCTGCTGCGCTTCCATTACCACAAGTCGCAGGCACTTCTCACACGTTTGGAAGATTTGTCCCTTCCGCGAAAGGAATTCCGCTCCGATATGGAGGCTATTCCAGAAACCGGCAGGTTTATCACCGAAGATGAAATTGCGGCTTCTCTTGCAAATGGAAGCGGCTTTGAGGGTGGAAAGACCCGCATCTATGAGTTTTTCCAGACTCCGCACACGACAAAAGAGAGCGCTGATTTTCTGAAAAAAGAGTATGGCATCGGAGGACGCACCCATGCTGTATCCAGAGAAAGCGGCAGCTATGAAGATCACGGCAGCAAAGGCATTGTGCTGAAAAAGAACGGCTGTGCAGACATTCAGATGAATTGGAACAAGGTCGCTTCGCGCATCTCGGAGCTGGTTCGGTTGAACCGCTACCTTACGCCGGATGAGCAGGCAGCCTATGACAAGGAAATGGCGCAGGACGCCATGCGGAACGCGGTTTATAACGACTATAACGACGTAAAGGCGGCGCACCCCGATGAAATTGTGCTGTATCAGGTTGGGGACTTCTTCGAGCTGTATGGCGAGGATGCGCGGGCAGTTGCAGATGATCTCAGCCTTGAGCTGACGCGCCGCAATTTGGAGGGGGTAGGCCGTGTTACCATGTGCGGCTTCCCTGCAAAGGATTTGGAGAAATACGTTGAAAAGCTGCGGGAAAAGCATGATGTAACAATTTCGCGCATTGGCGATTCCGGCCATGAACACACGGCATATACGCTTCCGTCCATCGACCACGAGGCAGAACAGGCCATCAATGCTTATGAAGCAGAGTTCGGCGCGGACGGCACGAGGGTGTTCCGCGATCCTGCCGCCGACGCGCCGCAGCCCACGGTACGGGAGCTGTTTGACGGGTACAAGCTGACCGTTGGCAACGCGCTTTCCAAAGATACGGCTTTTGTCAATGCCTGCCGCAATTCAGACCGCCAGAACGCCTATCTGGAAGGTGCGGACGCTATCCGTCGTATTGTTACGGCATCTGATGATCTCCAGCTTGTCCGCCTGTACTTTGATATGCCCGCGTTCCATAACCGGCTGCATCAGGAGCTTTTGGAGGAACTGTATCCCACGCTGGCAGCGACGGTCGCACCATCTCCCTATCAGATTACACAGGGGGACATTGACAACGCGCTTCTGGAGTGGCACGACAACCTAAAGGTCAAGCAGGAAGTCGCACTATATATGCAGGCGCATGGGCGAGAACGCAGCACCGCCGCATGGCTGGCTGCAAAATATGGCCGGGAAGATAGCAAAACTCCCATGTATATCCATGTGGGAAACGCCGAGCCGGTGACGCTCACATGGGCGCAGGTACAGCGGCGGTTGGCACAGCTCATCCGCGAGAATAAATTTTACGATGAGAATGAGCGACTGCGGTTATTTTCACCTGACCGATACTCCATTCGTCTGCATCCCGGCGAGGGCGGAATTACCGGCATTTGGGATGAGGTGTTGGAACGGTTCTGCGGAGATGGGGAACAAACGCTCCGCTTTGCAGAACAGAATAACGCCATTGCTTACTTGGATGGCATCAAACGGGATATGGGAATTGAGCTATCCCCTCCGGCGTTTACAACACCGCTTGGCTATACTTATCATATTGGAGATCGCATTTCATCCATAGAGTTAGACCACATAGCAGCAGTCGGCGTTATCGCGCGTGTAGATGAAGATCACGTCTGGCACACGTTACCGAACGTACCCGGACAGGAACCTGTCAGCATCGACCGCAATTCCTTTGAACGCTACCTCGACACCAGATATTTCGAGGTTTCTGAACCGGAGCCGCAGCGCGTCATTGCGGCGCAGCACACAGAACAGCCAACCCCGGAGACGCCGCAAGCGGTTCAAAACCTTATGGGGCAGCGCGTGGAAATTGATGGTAAGCTCTATAATGTTGATTCCGCAGATGAAACTGTCGCGCATCTCAGCGTCGTTTCATCCTCCAGCGAGAGCAATCACGATCCGGAACACAGAACCGAACCGGTTTCTGCTGTCCTCACACGAATTGCAGATCAGGGTCGTGAGCTTGCGCCGAATATTTCGGCATATCAGGCGCTTCGTGCAGAGCATCCCGAAAAGCTCATCGGTGTCCGTGTCGGAGAACGGCTGCTTTTTTATGGCGCGGATGCAGAACGAGCCGCCAGCGCTTTGAATCGCCGCCTGCTGCAACGCGATATTCCCGGTATGGGCGAAACCGCTGTGACCGGCTATGATTTTGGACAATGGGCAAGCGCCGCAAAGCGGCTGCTGGAGCATGGACACAGCTTCGTGTTTGCGCAGCCAAATGAAACCGACGGCTATGATGTTATCAACGAGGCCGATGCCAAGGAGTATATCCCCATTGGCATGGAGCTGGAGATTGACGGACGGAAGTTTGTCATTGACAGCGTAAATTTCGGCACGGATGAAGTATCTCTGCGCGATGTAACTTTTCAAAACAGGCAGGGCTTTCCCATCTTCCGCGCTGAACACATTGCGTTTATACGCTCGTTTGTTGAAGAGCAGGAACGGGAGCAGCCGCAGCCTGTCACCAAACCCGTCGCGTTCTATCCTGCCGAGAAAACGCACTTGCCCTACAACATAGAAAGCCAAACGCTGCACATCCCGGAACCGGAGCATGACCCGCCCTCTGCGGAACCCGCCAAGCCTGAACCGCCCGCCATGAGCGAGGAAGAAGATCTGATTCTGGAGCAGGAAGGGCGCGCGGCACTTTCGGAAATGGGCGAATTCGTGTCTGATTTTGATGATGCCATCTCACAGGCCGAGATCGACGAGCCTCCCGCACACCGTCCTGCGGTATCCATCCCCGTTGACGGCGAGTGGCAGGGCTTTCCCAGCGTTGCCGCTGCGGAGCAGGCCGCTTACGCTGACTTCAAGGCGGCAAGCCACCGCGACGCGCAGAATTTCCACATCACCGATGATGCCCTCGGCGTCGGCGGCGCAAAAGCAAAGTTTCGGGCAAATATGGCGGCGATCCACCTTCTGCAAGAGCTGGAGTTTGAGGGCTTACAGGCCAGCCCGGAGCAGCAGGAAATCCTCTCCCGCTATGTGGGCTGGGGCGGTTTGGCAGATGCGTTCGATGAAAATAAGCCAAACTGGTCGGACGAGTTTGCAGAGCTGTACGCCACACTCTCCCCGGAGGAATACGCTGCGGCCAGAGCGTCCACGCTGAATGCCCATTACACCAGCCCCACCGTTATCAAGGCGATTTATGAAGCGGTCGGCAATATGGGCTTCCAGACCGGCAATATTCTGGAACCGTCAATGGGCGTCGGCAACTTCTTTGGCCTGCTGCCGGAGCAGATGCAGGGCAGCAAGCTCTACGGCGTGGAGCTGGACAGCATCACCGGACGCATTGCCAAGCAGCTTTATCCCAAGGCGGACATTACCATCGCGGGCTTTGAAACAACGGACAGAAAAGACTTCTATGACCTCGCCGTGGGCAACGTCCCGTTCGGACAATATCAGGTAGATGACCGGGCTTATAACAAGCTCGGTTTTTCCATTCACGACTACTTCTTTGCCAAAACCCTCGACCAAGTGCGTCCGGGCGGCGTGATTGCGTTTGTGACCTCCCGCTACACGATGGACAAGCAATCGCCCGAAGTCCGTAGGTACATCGCGCAGCGGGCGGAACTGCTGGGTGCCATTCGTCTGCCCAACAATGCGTTCCGCGCCAACGCCGGTACGGATGTGGTTTCGGACATTCTCTTTCTCCAAAAGCGTGACCGTCCCATTGAGATCGAACCGGATTGGGTACACCTCGGCCAGAACGAGGATGGCTTTGCCATCAACCGCTATTTTGTTGACCACCCGGAGATGATCCTCGGCAGGCAGACCTCCGAAAGCACCCAATACGGCAAGCAGGATTTTACCGTTGTCCCCATTGAGGGGCTGGCACTTGCAGATCAGCTCCATGATGCCGTGAAAAACATTCGCGGCACCTATCAGGAGGCGGAACTGCCAGAGCTGGGCGAGGGCGAACAGATCGACACGTCCATCCCCGCAGACCCCAATGTGAAAAACTACTCCTACTCCGTGGTGGACGGCGAGGTGTACTACCGGGAAAACAGCCGCATGGTCAAACCGGAGCTGAACGCCACCGCCGCCGAGCGTGTCAAGGGCATGGTCGCGCTGCGGGATTGCGTGAATGAGCTGATTGCCCTGCAAATGGACGAGTACAGCGCAGAAAGCCGGATTCAGGAAGCGCAGACCGAGCTAAACCGTCTCTATGATGCGTTCTCCGCAAAACATGGCCTAATCAATGACCGTGCGAACCGTCTTGCGTTCTCTGACGATTCCTCTTACTACCTCCTGTGTTCACTGGAAGTGCTGGACGACGACGGAAAGCTGGAGCGCAAGGCGGATATGTTCCACAAGCGCACCATCAAGCAGCAGCGCAGCGTAGATTCTGTGGATACCGCCAGCGAAGCCCTTGCTGTCTGCATCGGAGAAAAAGCCTGCGTCGATCTCGACTTTATGGCCTCCCTCATGGGCAGCAGCGAAAAGATTCCACAGATCGTTGAGGATTTGAAGGGCGTCATTTACAAGGAACCCAACAGTGGCCCATTTGACTTGCAGGACGGCGGCGAGCATTGGGCAAAGGGCTGGCAGACGGCGGACGAATATCTCTCCGGCAACGTCCGGCAGAAGCTCCGTACCGCGCAGCGTGTGGCAGCGCGCGACCCGTTCTTTGCCGGAAATGTGGATGCCCTGATTGCCGCCCAGCCGAAGGACTTGGAGGCCAGCGAGATTGAGGTGCGGCTGGGTGTGACATGGCTTGACAAGAAGTACATCGAGCAATTCATGTACGAAACCTTTGAAACGCCCCGCTATCTGCGCGGACAGATCGAGATCAGCTATGTCCCGTACACCGCAGAATGGCAGGTTTCCCGCAAGAGCATGGTGCGCTACAACGATGTGGCGGCGTTCACCACCTACGGCACAGACCGCGCCAGCGCCTACCGGCTGCTGGAGGATGCGCTGAACCTCCGCGATATTCGCATCTACGATACCATTGAGGACGCAGACGGACGGGAGCGCCGTGTCCTCAACGCCAAGGAAACCACCCTTGCCGCGCAGAAGCAGCAGCTTATCCGGGATGCGTTCAAGGACTGGATTTGGAAAGACCCGGAGCGGCGCGAAACGCTGGTACGGCAATACAACGAGGAAATGAACAGCACTCGTCCCCGCGAGTATGACGGCAGCCACATCGTTTTCTCCGGTATGAACCCGGAAATCACCCTCCGGGAGCATCAGAAAAACGCCATCGCCCATGTGCTGTACGGCGGGAATACGCTGCTGGCACACGAAGTTGGCGCGGGAAAAACCTTTGAAATGGTAGCCTCTGCGATGGAATCCAAGAGGTTGGGACTGTGCCAGAAATCCATTTTTGTCGTGCCGAACCATCTGACGGAACAGTGGGCATCCGAGTTTCTGCGGCTCTACCCTTCGGCCAACATCCTTGTCACTACCAAGAAGGACTTTGAAACCCACAACCGCAAGAAATTCTGCGCCCGTATCGCCACCGGCGACTATGACGCTGTTATCATCGGCCACTCGCAGTTTGAGCGTATCCCCATCAGCCCGGAGCGGCAGGAGCGGCTCCTTCATCAGCAGATTGAGGAAATCACCGATGGCATTCAGGATACCAAGCTCGCAGGCGGCAACAGCTTTACCATCAAGAGCTTGGAGCGCACGAAAAAGGGGCTGGAGGCGCGGCTGAAAAAGCTGCAAGCCAGCGACCGCAAGGATGATGTGATTTACTTTGAACAGCTCGGCGTAGACAGGATGTTTGTGGACGAGTCGGACAATTATAAAAATCTTTTCCTCTATACAAAGATGCGCAACGTGGCAGGGCTTTCCACCACCGATGCGCAGAAATCCTCGGATATGTTCTCCAAGTGCCGCTACATGGATGAGCTGACCGGCGGGCGCGGCGTGGTGTTTGCCACCGGCACCCCGGTTTCCAACTCCATGACAGAGCTTTATACCATCCAGCGCTATTTGCAGCATGACCGGCTGCAAGAGATGGGTATGGGCCACTTCGATTGCTGGGCAAGCCGCTTTGGTGAAACCACCACCGCGCTGGAGCTTGCCCCGGAGGGCTATACTTTAGTAGGACGATAAATAATGCGTTTCTAAATTGAAAATAGGCTATCAAAATCGGTCTTGGAACTTCAAAAAAATATTTTGATTTTCTTGAAAAACAGTTCCGCTTTGTACCCCTATTTTCTCCTATTAGCAGAGGGAGTAATCCCTGTAATGCTAAATCGGATTACATAAGGAAAGGAGGATAAGAGAATGTCAAGGAGTTCAAAGATTACAGCACTCTATGAGCGTTTGTCGAGAGATGATGATCTTAATGGTGAGTCAAATTCAATCACCAATCAAAAGCAATACTTGGAAGATTACGCCCGAAGAAATGGTTTTACGAATATCCGTCATTTTACTGACGATGGTTTTTCGGGTGTAAATTTCAATCGTCCGAGTTTTCAGGAGTTGATTAAGGAAGTAGAAGCAGGAAATGTCGCAACGATTATTGTTAAGGATATGAGCCGATTAGGGCGAAACTATCTGCAAGTCGGTTTTTATACGGAAGTTCTGTTCCCACAGAAAGATGTCCGTTTCCTTGCGATAAATAACAGTATCGACAGCAATAATGCTTCTGACAATGACTTTGCCCCATTTTTGAATATAATGAACGAATGGTACGCAAAAGACACAAGCAATAAAATCAAGGCTGTGTTTGACGCCCGTATGAAAGACGGAAAGCGTTGTAGCGGTTCAATTCCCTATGGATATAACCGATTAGCAACCGACAAACAAACGCTTGTCGTTGACCCTGTGGCTTCTGCGGTGGTAAAGCGTATCTTTTTGCTTGCCAACGAGGGCAAAAGTCCGAGAGCAATCGCTGAATTGCTTACCGAAGAAAAGGTTTTAATTCCGGCTGCACACGCAAAGGAATATCACCCCGAACAGTATAACGGAACAAAGTTTTCAGACCCGTATCTTTGGGGAATGTCAACCATAAGAGCGATTTTAAGCAGACAGGAATATCTCGGTCATACTGTTTTGCGTAAATCGGTCAGCACCAATTTCAAACTGCACAAAAGAAAGAATACCGATGAAGATGAACAGTATGTATTTTATAATACGCACGAGCCTATCATCTCGCAGGAACTTTGGGACAGCGTTCAGAAGCGAAAGAAACGAGCGAACAGGACAGCGGCAAGAGGAACGCATAGCAACCGTTTAAGCGGTTATCTGTACTGTGCGGATTGTGGCAGAAGAATGACCCTGCAAACGCATTACAGTAAAAAAGACCGTTCGGTGCAGTATTCTTACCGTTGCGGCGGATATGCAAGCAAAGTAAACTCCTGCTCTGCCCATTCAATTAGTGCTGATAATGTTGAAGCCTTGATATTATCGGCTGTCAAACGATTATCAAGATTTGTTCTGAATGACGAAGAAGCCTTTGCAAAGGAACTTCAAGCACTTTGGAATGAAAAGCAGACAGAAAAGCCAAAGCACAATAAATCGGAATTGCACCGTTTTCAGAAGCGATACGATGAATTGTCTAAACTTATTCGTGGCTTGTATGAAAATCTTGTTTCGGGATTACTGCCCGAAAGACAGTATAAGCAACTGATGAAGCAGTACGATGACGAACAGGCTGAGCTGGAAACGAAGATTGAGGAAATGGAAAAGGAACTTACCGAAGAAAAAGTAAATGCTGTTGATATTAAGCATTTCATTTCTTTAATTCGCAAGTGCAAAGAGCCGACAGAAATTTCCGATTTGATGTTTGCTGAACTCATTGACAAGATTGTGGTTTATGAAGCAGAGGGTGTGGGAAAAGCAAGGACACAAAAGGTTGATATTTACTTCAACTATGTCGGGCAGGTCGATATTGCCTATACAGAAGAAGAACTTGCTGAAATAAAGGCACAGGAAGAACAGATTGAGATGGAACGCTTGGCAAAACAGCGTGAGCGTGAAAAAGCCTACCGAGAGAAGCGAAAGGCGAAAAAACTCGCTGAAAACGGTGGAGAAATCGTCAAGACAAAGATATGTCCTCACTGTCAAAAAGAGTTTGTGCCTACAAGTAACCGACAGATATTCTGTTCAAAAGATTGTTGCTATCAGGCAAGGCAGGACAAGACAAAAGCCGACAGAGAAGCTGAAAAAGGAAATCATTATTATCGTCAGCGTGTCTGTGCTGTGTGTGGCAGTACCTACTGGCCTACACACAGTCAGCAGAAATTCTGTTCCGAAGAATGTCAAAAGATAAACCATAACGAGAAGTCTTTGGAATTTTATCACAAGAAGCAGAAGGAGAAATCAGAATGCAAAGATTTATTACAGACGAAAGAACTGGTATCCAGTACGAACTCATCGGAGATTATTACTATCCCTGCTTGACGATAGAAAACGAAGAACCGCCTACGCTCACAAAATACGGAAGAATGAGGGAAAGATATTTGAGGGAGCATAGGAAAGTCTTATATTGCAATCTGCTTACAAGCGGAAAGTTATATGAACACCTTGCTGAAATTGATACTTCGGCGTGTAATATGGCGGAGTATCTGATAAAGGAAATGGCAAGAAAACAAGGTGTGACGGAACAACTGAAAGCGGAGGATATGATGAGATGGGTCGGATTGATGAATAATATCCGAGCCTGTGCAGATGAGATTGTATTGAACGATATTGTGTATTCCTAATAGCATACCAGCCGAAAAGGAACTGCTGTCTTTACTGATGGCAGTTTTCTTTTTCGGGAAGTATTCAAGAAGTCATTAAGTCGTGAGTGTAATGGAAGTGGTTAAATTGAAAGTTCATAAAGATGGTATGATGTGTTAAAATGAGAGTGATGAATTGTAATTTTCCGCATTGAATATTAAGAGACTTGTAGGTGTAAGCCTTTTGCTGTTTTATTATATTCTTTCAAAAAATGAAAGCTAATCTTTGAATAAATATTTTTTGAATTTAAGTGACGCTTGACACATTTTTCCCGTTTATTAGGGTGAAAGGCCTTAATACAAGGGAAAGGAGGAGAAGCCTATGGATGATAAGCAGATATTAGATTTATATTGGGAGCGCTCCGAAGCTGCTATATCCGAAACTTCAAAAAAATACGGAAAGTATTGCAGATACATAGCCTTTAATATTCTTCACAATGACGAAGATAGCGAGGAATGTGTAAATGATACTTATTTAAGAGCTTGGAACAGCATACCGCCTAACCGTCCATCTGTCCTAAAAACTTTTTTAGGGAAGATTACTCGCAACCTATCTTTGGACAGGTACGAACTGCTTAATGCAAAGAAACGTAATGGTGGGCAAATGCCATTGGTTTTTGATGAAATACAAGAGTGCATACCATCGTTGGATAGTACAGAAAACATTGTTGAAGAAATCGCTCTAACGGATATTCTCAACCGCTTTCTTTCTTCCCTGTCATTAGAACAGCGAAAAATCTTTATGAGAAGATATTGGTATTTATCGCCCATTAAAGAAATTGCAACGGAATATGGTATGAGCGAGAGCAAAATCAAGATGTCATTATTTCGTTCAAGGAACGAACTCAAAAAATTGTTAGAGAAAGAAGGTATCTCTGTATGAAAGAAAAGAAACTTTTAAGGGCATTGGGAAATGTCGATAATCAGTATATTAAGGAGGCTGAACCTATGAAAAAAACAAGTAAAATAACTAATCGGCAAAAATGGGTGTCTGTTGCAGCTTGCTTCGTACTCGTTGCTGTGATTGGAGTGGGAGTTTTTCAAAGCAATCTGTTTGGTACAAAAAACGATATTGCCACGCTGAATGATGGAGAAACAATTACTTTTGTTAAAAATGACTTATCACAATCTTCAATTAACTTAAATGTAACAACAAGACCTTTGAGCGATGCTGAAATTGAAATGCTTTTTGCAGACTTGCCTGTTACCGCAGATGCTTATTTTGATGCTGACAATCATAATATTCTGGGTTTTGAGGGAAAAATTGATGATACAAGAATGGTAGTTTCTAAACAGGGTGTAAATCTATTAGATACTATCATTGATGGAAATACAATCACTTCAAGTGTAGACGGCGTTGATATCAACGCAGGATATTTCGTAACAAAGTCAAATAGTCAAGGTGTCAAAACCGTAATATATTATGCAACCTTTGATATGGGAGAGAACACTATTTATGTAGAGTATTCTGGCGTTGAAAATGAAAGTGAAACTGTAAAAAACAACTTGGCAGACACAATTTTGAAGTTGATTGAGAACGGTGCATTTGATTTGAGCCAAATCCAAGAATAATCTGCAAATTTCATATACTAAGAACTTGATGTAACACCCTATACCCTTAAAAAATAGGGAAAGTAATATAAAGCCCCAAAAAACAAGTCTAAAAAGCTCTATTAGAACGGTATCTTCGCTTTTTGCCTGTTCTTATGATTATAATTTTAGTGGTCACGTTTTTTGCTACTTGAATGACAGAAAACATCGTAGAAATACGGTGTTTTTTGTTGCCCCAAACCCTACAATTTCATACATAACCACAGGTTAGTACAAATACCTTGCGTGATTTTTTTGAAAGGCTTAGAAAGGCAATTTTGCCCGATTTTCGCCCCGAAAAATGACAGAAACAAGGCTCTGAGTATCTTTCCTGTGGTTTTTTTATTTTCAGACGGAAAGGAGGATTGATATGCCGAGAATGAGTAAGAAACGGAAACAAGATTGGGCATTGTTTCTGAACGAAAGAAATCGCATTACCTACAACGAACTTTGCAGAAAATGCAGTAATGACTGCAAGCAGAGTTTCCGTTGTATCGTGGTGCTTTGCCCAAAGTATTTATCGAAAAGGAGAACGAAGAAAAATGAAGCAAATGGAAAATGAAATGAATGTAAATGTCCCTCTCGAAGTTATTAAGGCAAGTGAGATTGAGCCGAAGGAAGTGAAATGGCTGTGGTATCCGTATATTCCGTACGGCAAGGTTACGCTGTTGCAGGGCGATCCGGGCGATGGAAAAAGCAAGTTAATGCTGTCAATCGCCGCACTGCTCTCTAAGGGCGAACCTCTGCCTTTTACTGAAACGGAAGAAAATGAGCCTATGACTATCATCTATCAGACAACGGAAGATGATGCAGACGATACGGTAGTACCCCGATTTAACTCTGCCGGTGGGAACGGAGAAAACCTTATCTTCATCAAGGAAGATGAAAAGTCTTTATCCTTTGGAGATAACCGTATTGCTGAAGCAATCGAAAAGTATCACGCAAAACTTTTAATTCTTGACCCGATGAGTTCCTATATCGGAGAGAACTGTTCAATGAACAATGCCAACGAAACAAGGGCAGAGTTTAATCACTTGATTGCAGTTGCAAAAAATACTGGCTGTGCCATCGTGATTATCGCCCATATGAACAAGATGAGAGATATAAATCCTCTTTATCGCACCAACGGTTCGATTGATATTGCGGGTGCTGCAAGAAGTATTCTTGCAATCACACGCACACCGAACAAAGAAGCACCAGCGGAACGATATATGGTGCAAGTGAAATCTAACCTTGCCCCGACAGGCTCGGCAATTCTTTTTGAGGTGGCAGAAAAGGGAGTGGACTTTATCTCTGAAATGGAAATGACAGCAGAAGAAGCGTTCCAATCCCTCGCACCCAAAATGGGCAGACCGAACGAAAAGGAAATCAAGGCGAAAGAATTTCTTTTGGAAATGCTGAAAGACGGAGAAATGCTTTCTTCGGATTGCGAAGAAAGACTTGAAGCCGCTGGGTTCAAAAAATCGACCATCAAAAAGGCAAAGAAGAAAGCAGGAGTTATCTCCCGAAAACAAGGCTTTCTGTGGTACTGGTCTTTGTCGATGGGCGATATACCGAGAGAATAAAAGCAGGCTGTCTGATTGGTATGCTCCCTCTATGAGAGACAGTGAAATAAAACACTGTTTCCATAGGGGGAGAAATTTATGTCTAAAAGCAAAATTCCGTATGAGAAAAAAGTAGAAATTGCAAGGGACTATCTGGAGGGGCACGTGGGATATACAGAAAGTCTGGGACGAGCGAACAACAGTAAAGCGTCCTTTCGTTACTGGGTGCATCAGTATCAAGAAAAAGGGAGCGCGGGACTTCTTCCAAGCTGTAAAAACCACGAATATCCAGAGGACATAAAACGAAAAGCAGTTGAAGAGTATCTATCTGGGAAGGGAAGTTTGGAGCAAATCGGTGGAAAATATGGACTCCGCTCAATTACTCAGCTTCGCCAGTGGATAAAGGTGTATAATGCCCATGGAGATTTCAACTCCAGAAAGAATTCAGGAGGAGGAAGCTACATGAAGCAGGGACGGGACACCACACAGGAAGAGCGCATTCAGATCGTCAAGGACTGTCTGGCCAGCGGTAAAAACTACGGCGAGATGGCCTTGAAGTACAAGGTGAGCTACCAGCAGGTACGCACCTGGACGCTGCGGTTCGAGGAGATGGGCGAGGCCGGTCTGGAGGACCGGCGCGGAAAGCGAAAGAAAGACCAGGTGCCTAGAACTGAGCTGGAGAAAGCGCAGATCGAGATCGAACAGCTCAAGCACAAGCTGTATCTGGCGGAAATGGAGCGTGACCTGCTAAAAAAATTGGACGAGATCGAAAGGAGAGATGCCTTTCGGAAGTGAGACAGCGCCGCATCTATGCTGCGATCCAGGAAGCACACGAGGAAACGGGCTATCCCATAGAATTGGCCTGTAAGCTGCTCCATGCAGCGCGCTCGGCCTACCACAGATGGGCTTCTGGCAAGCTGAGCCAACGGGCCACAGAGAATGAGCGACTTGCGGACACGCTTGAGAAGATCCACGAGGAATGTCCGGATAAGGGTTACCGAAGGCTCAACGATGACCTGCGCCATGACTGCGGCATCCATGTCAACGACAAGCGGGTGCTCCGCATCTGCCGGACCAGAGATATACGCTCTACCGTGAAATATAACAACCGTGGCTGCACCAGGCACGCAAAAAATCCGCAGTATCTTGCCGAAAACCTTTTGGACAGGCAGTTTTATGCCGCAAAGCCCAATGAAAAGTGGCTCACTGATGTGACAGAATTCAAGTGGTATGAGGGAAGCGAGATCCACAAGCTCTACCTGAGCGCCATTCTGGATCTCTGTGACCGGCGCATCGTGTCCTACGTACTCAGCGAACACAACGATAACCCACTGGTTTTCAAAACCTTCGACAAGGCTGTGCAGGCCAATCCGGACGCACATCCTCTGTTTCACAGCGACAGAGGGTTCCAGTACACCAACCGTACCTTCCACCACAAGCTTGTGCAGGCTGGGATGACGCAGAGTATGTCCCGCGTGGCGCATTGCATTGATAACGGCCCGATGGAGGGCTTTTGGGGCATCCTGAAACGGGAGCGCTATTACGGCAGACAGTTCACCAGTAAGCGGGAACTCGTTCAAATGATTGAGAACTACATCCATTATTACAACACAAGACGTGTCCAGCGTAATCTGGGCGTGCAGACGCCGATGGAAAAGCACACGCTTTACCTCGCCGCATAAAAAAGCGGCCAGCAGCGCTCGGCTGCTGGCCAGGGAAATTTTATATTTTTTCACTGTCCTCTTGACGGGGTGCGGTTCAGATGGCGGGACAGTCTGTTTTTATGATGGAGGTATCAAAAGGAGGTCAAGGGGGAACACCCTTGCCCACGACATCTTTGCAGACGAAGTCTGAAAGTGTCATAGTGGGTTACACACATTCAGAGAATGTTGTGTAATGGCTTCGCCCTGTCTGGAAAGGAGAGAAAAATGGCAAAAACCAATAAGGCGGATATGAGTTGTGCAAGGGTAAAACAGTACACCGCTTTTGATGTGAGCAAGGCGGAAAGGCACAATGAACGCAAGAATGAAACCTATGAAAATATGAATGTGATTACGGAACGCATAGCCCTTAATGTGCATTTCAAAAAACCGACTGTCCCAACCTATATGGAGCAGTTAAAGCAGATGGAAACAGACGGGTTAGTATCGCTTCGTGGACTGAGGAAAGACGCTACCCTTTTCAATGAGATTGTGATTGATGTGAATACGATGTACTTCGAGCGTAACGGTGGTTATGAATATGCAAAGCAGTTTTATGAAGAAGCCTATCATTTCATCGAAGAAAAATTCGGTGCTGATAATGTTATATCGGCAGTAATGCACGCTGATGAAATCAATGTAGCCGCAACCGAGGAACTGGGAAAAGAGGTTTACCATTATCATCTTCACGCAATGGTTCTGCCTGTTGTGGAGAAAGAAATCTTATGGAGTAAGCGTTGTAAAAACCCCGAACTGCGAGGAACGGTCAAGGAAGTGGTTAATCAGATAAGCCATTCAAAGAAATGGAAATCGGATATTCCAATGACCGATGAAAAAGGAAATCCATTGTTAAAGAAGAACGGCAAGCCGATGTTTCGAGCTTCGTACAGCATACTGCAAGATGAACTGTTTAATTATATGACGGAACGAGGGTTCAAAGGCTTTCAGCGTGGCGAATACGGAAGTACAGCAGAGCATTTAACTTCCCTGCAATATCAAATCCAACAGGACAAAGAACGATTGGAGAAGTTGCAGAAGCGTATTCAAAAGGAACAGGTTAAATATGAGCCTGCCCGTCATATCTCAAAGACCTTAAACGAGATTGACGGTATGGGACAGAAAACCTTTACGGGCAAGATGGCAATATCCAAAGAGGACTACTCACAACTGACTGCCCTTGCAAAAGAGGGAATTACCAGTCGTGCGGAAATCAATAAGTTGGAGCAGAGTGCAAATTATTACCGACAGAAATATTTTGACAGTGCAAACGCATTGGAGAGAATGAAAACCAAATACAACGAACTGAAAGAAAAGTGCAGACCTTTTCTTGAAGCGTTGGAGCATTTCCCCGAAGTTGCTAAACTTTTTACCGAAAAAGTGAAGCAACTTTTTTCTTTTAAGGAAGCACAGGAACGAGCCGAAAAAGAAGCGAGGGAAAAAGAAAGACAAGAGCGTATTAAGGCACGAAGAAACAAGCGTGGTATGGAAAGATAACCATTTCCATTATACTCACGACTTAATGACTTCTTGATATGTTCCGATGAAACAGGCTGTATTTGTGGGGTGTTCCAAACGGAATGCCCCACAGTCAATTTATGAAAAGGAGAAACGGACTATATGAAAGAAAACACTTTATCTTATACAACGCGAATAGGCAAAACAACTTTTATTGTCAATGTGAAGCAATCGGAAAGTGCGAAGAAGCCTTTGAATACGGTGTTTCAAGAAATATGCCGACACGAGATGTTAGGCGTTTTTTCAGCAGATAAATATTTGAATTTAGAAAACTTACAAAAATCATCTTGACAAACTCGTTCCCGAGGGAACCGGCTACCGGGCAAGGACGCGCTTTGCAAAGTTTTTCAACTTACCCGAATTGATGAATCTGTTCAAAGAGGTTGCCGACATCAAAACGGCGGATCAGCTCCACTTACCCACGCCGGAGGTTGCGTATCACACCATCGCCACCAAACCCACGCAGATCCAGCAGGACATGGTGAAAGCCCTCTCGGAACGAGCGTCCAAGGTACACAGCGGTGCGGTCAGCCCGGATGTGGACAATATGCTCAAAATCACCTCGGACGGACGCAAGCTGGGGCTTGACCAGCGCATCATCAATCCCATGCTCCCCGACGAGGAAACCACCAAGGTCAATCAGTGCGTGGCGAACATTCTCCAATACTGGCGCGACGGCGAGGAGGAAAAACTGACACAGCTTGTGTTTTGCGACATTTCTACGCCAAAGTCCACGCCCTCGCAGCGGGCGGCAAAGGCTTCCCCCGGTACGCTGGACAGCCCGGAAATTCATGCGCTGGAGAGCGCGATCCCGTTGGAAGAAAGCTCTGACACGCCGTTTACGGTCTATGAGGATGTGCGCCAAAAGCTCATTGACGCCGGTATGCCCCCGGAGCAGATCGCGTTCATCCACGACGCCAATACGGAGGTCAAAAAGCGGGAACTGTTCGCAAAGGTACGCAGCGGTCAGGTGCGCGTCCTGATGGGCAGCACGGCCAAGATGGGCGCGGGCACCAACGTGCAGGATCGTTTGGTCGCACTTCACGATTTGGATTGCCCGTGGCGTCCCCGTGATCTCACGCAGCGAAAAGGCCGCATTGAGCGTCAGGGCAATCAGAACAAGCTCGTTCATGTATGCCGCTATGTGACCGAAGGGACGTTTGACGCCTACCTCTGGCAGACCGTTGAGAACAAGCAGAAATTCATCTCTCAGATCATGACCTCAAAATCCCCGGTTCGCTCCTGTGAGGACGTGGACGCTACAGCGCTGTCCTTTGCGGAGATCAAAGCGCTATGCGCCGGTGATCCCCGCATCAAAGAGCGCATGGATTTGGACATTGAGGTGTCCAAGCTCAAAATTATGAAAGCAGACCACAACAGCAAGCAATTCCGCTTGGAGGACAGTCTGCTGAAATACTTCCCGGAAAAGATAGAGGAACACAAGGGCTTTGTTCGTGGGCTGGAGGCGGATATGCAGACCCTCGCGGCGCATCCGCTCCCGGCAGAGGACTTTGTCGGCATGGAGATACGCGGCGACCGGCTCACTGATAAGGAAAACGCCGGTGCCGCGTTGCTGGATACCTGCAAGGAGGTCAAGGGCAAAGACCCGGTACAGATCGGCAGCTATCGCGGCTTTACCATGTCCGTTGCTTTTGATTCCATGTGGAAAACGTACACGTTGACGCTGAAAGGCCAGATGACCCATCGCGTTGAACTCGGCTCGGATGCCAGAGGCAACCTTGTCCGCATCGAGAACGCGCTGGATAAAATGCCGGAGCGTTTGCGCAGCGTTCAGGAGCAGCTTGAAAACCTCTATAACCAGCAGGCAGCGGCAAAGGCTGAGGTCGGCAAGCCGTTCCCGCAGGAGCAGGAGCTGGCCGCGAAAACTGCGCGGCTGATTGAGCTGGATATGGAGCTGAATCTGGACGGCAAGGGACAGCCGCAGCCTGAGCAGGCGATTGCAAAATCGGCGCGGCCTTCCGTTCTGGACAGGCTGAAAGCGCCGCCTGTTCATGGCGCACCGGAAAAGCCCCACAAAAAAGAAATGGAGGCACGATAATGAAAAATCTCCCCGTTTACAAGCACCCGGCAGCCTACGCCAGAGAGCATGACGAGCTTGCGGTCTACCGCGCTTCCAATCAAGCGAACACGGCCTGCAAGGAAGCGATTGAAGCCGCCATCCGTGACCACTACCGGGATAACCGGCTGGATGCAGCGGCGGTCGATCAGGTGGTGCAGCAGTTCGGCTATGACCGCACGTTCCATGTCCTTGCCATCACCGTCTGTCAAGCGGACTGGGACAGGCGCTATTCTCCCGACAATAGGGCTTGGGCAAACGCCATGTCCATCCCCGCCAACCCTGACGCATGGGGTACTGACCGCAACTGCTATCTGGCCGTCAACAGCCATCCCGGTCTGGTCGATCTGTTTCTCAGCCAGACCCGCAAAGCCTACGCGCAGGAGCAGCAGAAAACCTCCGTCCGGGACAAGCTGAAAAAGCTGCCTGAAACAACTTCGCCGAAAATTTCGGCGAAGTCCAAAGACCCGGAGCGTTGAGCGATGGCAAAGCGCAAACGGGACATTCAGCTTAAATTCCGCGTCACGCCGCAGGAACGGGAAATGATCGAAACGAAGATGGCGCAGTTCGGCACCACCAACATGGCGGCGTATCTCCGCAAGATGGCGATTGACGGATATGTGGTGAAGCTCGACCTTCCGGAGCTGCGGGAGCTGGTGTCCCTGCTTCGGTATTCCAGCAACAACCTCAACCAGCTCACCCGCCGCGCCCATGAAACGGGCCGCATCTATGAGGCCGATTTGGAGGACATTCAGCAAAGTCAGGAACGGATATGGACGGCGGCAGAGAAAATCGTTTCCTCGCTGGCGGCGCTGAAATAAGTCGCAGGGGCGGCGGAATAACCGCCGCCCCTGTCCGCACAAAAGCCCCGCATTGTTGCAAAGCGCGTGCTGTCATGGTATTCTGATATTAGAAAAGCATAACGTCTTTGAAAAGGAGGCCGTCAAATGTCTATTCTGAAAATTATCCTTGTGCCGCTATCGCTTATCCTGTCCCTGTTCGTCTGGCTGTGCGCGGGGCTGCTGTCTTGCTCCGGCTTCGTGTTCAAGCTGGCAAGCGGACTGCTCTCCCTGTTGGCCATCGCCGTGATGATTACCTACTCTGTAAAAAACGGCATTATCCTCCTTGTGCTGGCGTTTCTAATCAGCCCGATGGGACTTCCGCTGCTGGCGGTGCAGGGACTTGGCAAGCTGCAAGACGTGAACGCTGCCATGAAAGACTTCATCCATAGTTAAAGCGCAAGCCGGGGCGAACGCCTCGGCTTGCTTTTTCATAAATTCCGTCTTTGATTTTACTCAAAGAGATTGTAAAAACTACCTCTCTGTGCTATAATGTCTACGAACGTTAGAGAGGTGAGCATTATGAAGCACTATGAGAAGCTACTGGAATTAGGCTGTTTCAGCAAAAACGATCTGGAGCAGATCACCGGCAGCGAAGCTGCGGCCAAATGGCTTTGCCGGGAGTATCAAAAGAAAGGCTACATTGAGCGCGTAAAGCGGGATTTGTATGTTGCTATCAGTCTGGAAACTCAACAGCCCATTGCCAACCGCTATGTGATCGCCTCTCACATCAGTAACGATGCCGCCGTGTCGTATCACAGCGCGTTCGAGTTTTATGGTTACAGCAATCAGGTCTTTTACGAAACGCAAGTGACCAGCGAGAGCCGGTTCCGGGATTTTGAATACGACGGCGTGACATACCGGCGGATTGCCCCGCGCATTACTGGCGGTATCACCGAGATAAACGGCACCCGTGTCACAACGCTGGAGCGGACGGTAATTGATTCCATCAATCTGTTTGAGAAAATCGGTGGGCTGGAAGAACTTTTGCGCTGCCTTGCGCTGATCCCCGCGCTGGATGAAGCAGCGCTTTCGGCCTGCCTCGCGGAGTATGAAAGCGGCTTTCTCTATCAAAAAACGGGCTATATTCTGTCCGCCTTTGCAGCCAGTCTTGGCCTCTCTGATAGTTTTTTCGCCATGTGCAAATCGCACCTCCCGAAAGGAAAATCCTATTTATCAAGCGAGAGCCACGGCTTCATCTGGCACGAGGACTGGAAGCTGTATGCGCCGAATAATCTGATGCACATGATAGATAAAGGGGTAACAGACTATGATGCAATTTGACAGAATGACCTTGGGCAAGAAAGCCCGTGAATTGGGCTTCGTCCGTGATACCTTTGAAAAGGTTTGCCGTCTGGCCGATGTGCTGGATTTTATTCAAAAGGATGAGCTGCTTTCCAACGCGCTGGCGCTGAAAGGCGGAACGGCCATTAACCTGACTATCTTCAATTTACCCCGGCTGTCTGTTGACATCGACATGGACTTTTCTGAGAATGTTCCCCGTGAAGAAATGCTTGCAATACGGAAGCAGATCACGGAGCGGATCAGTAAATACATGACCGCCGCAGGGTATCATCTGAGCCAGAAATCCAAAACATATCACGCTCTGGACTCCTTTGTTTATGAGTATCAAAATACTGGCGGGATGAAAGACAACCTCAAAATCGAGATCAATTATATGCTTCGCTGCCATGTGTTAGCGCCGGTGCGCAGGACGGTCAATCTGCCTTGGCTGGAACAGGAGCTTACTGTTTTGAGCGTCGATCCGCTGGAAATCTACGGTTCAAAGATCGTTGCACTTCTCAACCGCGCAGCTCCCCGCGACCTCTATGACATACATACAATGATGGAGTATGGATTGTTTGACGAATCGCAGGAACCCATGCTGAAAAAGTGCGTCATGTTTTATAGCGCCATTGGCTCCGACAACGTTCCAGACCGATTCCATTTTGAGCAGATCGCCTCGGTGTCCCAGCAGCGTGTCAAAACCGACCTTATCCCGGTGCTGCGTCGTGGCACTTGGTTCGATGCGCAGCAGGCGCATGAACAGGTCATCGCCTATCTGGAAAAACTGCTGACGCCGGACGAACGGGAGCTTTCATTCTGGTCTTCGTTTGGCCAGCAGGAATATCACCCGGAGCTGCTTTTCCAAGACGCAGATATTCTCACTCGTATCGGGCAGCATCCGATGGCACTCTGGAAATGCAGCGATAGGCAGAATAAGCCCGCAGCAGAAACGGACTGAGGCCAGTATGAAGAAGCACGGACATTACTGTAAAATCTGCGGCGAGTATAAGGCAAACGAAAAATTCTCTGGCAAAGGTCATGCTGCCCACATCTGCAAAACCTGTTCTACTCTGCCACCGGAAAAGAAAGCTGAGATGCTGGCAATCAACCGGCTGCTGAATCTTCCGTGGCAGCTTTCCAAAGAACAAAAAGATTGGTTAAGGCGCAGGACGCATGATCGCCGCACCGAGGTCAAAGCACTTGCCCAGCAGCAATACGAAGTACGTTTTGGATACACGCACACTTGTGATGAGCTGGATGATGCAGAAGAAATAGAATAGTGTAAAGCGGTCTGCTACGGCAGGCCGTTTTACTTTTCAAGGAGGTGTCCAACATGGCAACCACGCGCCTGATGCCTCTGCACACCGGCAAAGGCCGCACGGTGGGACAGGCCATCAGCGCTATCATCGACTACACCGAAAATCCGCAAAAGACAGACGGCGGCAGGCTGATTACGAGCTGGCAGTGCGACAGCAGGATCGCCGATGCCGAGTTCCTTTTCGCCAAAAATCAATACACCCAAAAGACCGGCAGAGTGCGCGGCGAGGATGATGTGATCGCCTACCATCTGCGGCAATCCTTTGTTCCCGGAGAAATCACAGCGGAGGAAGCGAACCGTTTGGGCTGTGAGCTGGCCAAGCGCTTCACCAAAGGCAATCACGCCTATATCGTCTGCACCCATATCGACAAAGTTCACATTCACAATCATGTGATTTGGAACTCCACCGCACTCAGCCAGACCCGGAAATTCCGAAACTTTTGGGGCAGCAGCCGCGCCGTGCGGCGGCTCAACGATACCATCTGCATCGAGAACGGCTACTCCATCGTGGAGAATCCTAAGCGCCACGGCAAGAGCTACAACAAGTGGCTGGGCGACAAAAAGAAGCCCTCCCACCGGGAGCGAATCTGCGCGGCCATTGACGATGCGCTGACACAAAAGCCCGATAGCTTTGAAACGCTGCTGGAGCTGCTGCGGCAGGCCGGGTATGAGGTCAAGGGCAAAAAAGTCCCATCCCTGCTGGGCGGCGAACAGAAAAAGTCCATTCGCATGGATACCCTCGGCGACGGTTATACTCCCGCAGATCTCCGCGCGGTGATTGCAGGTGAAAAGGCGCATACGCCACGAAAGAACGCCGCCACACCGGTCAAACCGGAAAAGCGCAGCGGGAATCTGCTGGTAGACATTCAGGCCAAATTACGCGCTGGCAAGGGTGCCGGTTATGCGCGTTGGGCGACGTTGTTCAACCTGAAACAGATGGCACAGACGGTGGCCTATCTGCAAGACCATGAGCTTTTAGATTACGCCGTTCTCTCGGAGAAAGCGGCGGAAGCGTCCGCTCACTTCAATGAGCTTTCCGCAAGGATCAAGGCTGCGGAAACACGCATGGCCGAGATTGCGGTGCTGCGGGAGCATATTGTCAATTACGCCAAGAGCCGCGATACCTACGTTGCCTATCGCAAGGCCGGATACTCCAAGAAATTTCTTGCAGAGCATGAAAGCGAGATCACGATCCACAAGGCCGCAAAGAACTATTTTGATGGACTGGGCTTCAAGAAGCTGCCCACCATCAAGGCGCTGAATACCGAGTACGCCGAGCTGCTGGCGGAGAAGAAATCCGTCTACACCGACTACCGCAAGGCCCGCGAGGAAATGAAAGAGCTGCTGACGGCCAAGGCCAATATCGACCGTATTCTGGAGCTGGATAAGGAGCAGGAGGAAGCGAATGAACGACGGGAAAAAGAGGCGGAGCAGCGCTGAGCTGCCTGCCCATAAGCGATTTGAAAAATCGCGCAGCCGATGGATTTATCCATCGTTCCAGAACACAGTTTTTGTGTTCTGAGGGGATTGGGGCAACGCCCCAACAAGCATGAAACAGGCGGGCTCCGTGTAAACGGAATCCGCCTGTTTTCGCAAAGTGGGTACCGCTTTGCATTGCTTGCCGCTTTCTTGCCCCCGTTCGTACCCCCGTTTTCCCCTCTACCCATACTACAATCCGAAAGGGGCGTTTTGGCCAGTTTCGGAGGACTTTTTCAAAAAATGTCGCTCCTATCCGTAACTTTTCTCTGAACACTTCGCCGGATGCCTTGTGTTTCTTCGGATATTCGTATATAATGTATCGTGTTGAGTATTATCCATGCGGAGGTGCGGTATGAACGGGATCAAGGGCTATATCTCCATTCGGGAGGCGTCTTACCGTTGGGGCGTGTCGGAGCGGCGGGTCAACCAATATTGCGCCGAGGGGCGGATCCCCGGCGCGTCCCGGTTCGGGCGCTCATGGGCGATCCCGGAAAACGCGGAAAAGCCCTCCGACCCGCGCTTCAAGGGGCAGCACCGCGATTCCGGCAGGACAAGCACCTGACGAATCCCCTCCGCATCGGAATTAGAAGCATCCGCAAAAAGGAAGTGAACGCTATGACTTGCGACGAGAGCTTGTACCGCCAATATCTGAGCGGTGACGACGACGGGCTTAATGCCCTGATGAAAAAATACGGCGACCCCCTGACCCTGTATATCGACGGCTATCTGCACGACGTTCACGAGGCGGAGGAGCTGATGCTGGATGTTTTCGCCTATCTGTTCACGAAAAAGCCAAAAGTACGGGACGGCGGCTTCAAGGCGTATCTCTATAAGGCGGCGCGGCACATGGCACTGCGCCACAAGAGCAAGCGAAAACCGCTATTCAGCCTCGATGCGCTGACCGGTGAGCCGGACGGACGGCTGCTGGCGGAGGAGGTCATACGGACGGAGGAGCGAAACCGCATCCTGCACTTCTGCATGGACGAAATGAACCCGGACTACCGGGAGGTTTTGTACCTCACCTATTTCGAGGATATGAGCTACGCACAGGCGGCGGAGGTCACGGGGAAAACGGTGAAGCAGATCACCAACATGGTGTATCGTGGAAAAGAGAGCCTGCGAAGGCTCTTAGAACGGGAGGGGATCACAAATGCGGAGTCATGAGGAGCGCGTTGCGGAGACGAAGCGGCGCATCGCCAAAATTGAGCGGGAGAAACGGCTGCGGCGCGATAAGTTCACGATGATCTCCGCTGTGGCGGCGTGCCTTGCGCTGCTCATCGGTGCGTCCCTCGCCATGCCCGGCATTGCCGCAAACATCCAGACAGGCAATTATTCCGGCTTTGAGACGGCGGCCAGCATCTTTCACGGCGGTGCTGCCTTGGGATACATCGTCATTGGGCTGCTGGCGTTTTTACTGGGCGTTTGCGTGACCGTTCTGTGCTTCCGGCTGCGTCAGATGAGCCGGGAGGACGAACAGGACAGGGAAAGCGAGGGGATTCATGGAGCTGATTGAGAACCTGCTGCAACTGCTGGTCACGTTCATCGGCGCACTGCTTTCCGGCATCGCCTACCGGAAAAGCCGCAGACAGGCGTATTTCCTGCTGCTGTGCTTCTACGGCTGCTTTGCCCTCGGCGCGCTCTACTGGACGCTGTATCTGCTGCTGTTCGATACCACGCCGCGGGTTTTCTATGTCTCGGAGTTCGGCTGGGTGGCCAGCGTCATTTTCCTGCGCATTTTGCAGGCCACGCTCGCCAGTCAGGACGAGCGCAGCTTCCGCTGCCGCAGGGCATGGCTCGCGCCTGCGTTCGGCGTGCCGCTGCTGGCGTTCTACTGCACCTTTGGGGACATTCTCTCCAACCTGATCTGGTGCGGCATGATGATCGCGCTCTCTTACTGCGCCATTCGCGGGCTTGTCTATGCGAAAACGCAGACGGGCGCGGCGCGGAATATGCGGTGCTTCCACATCGGCGTGCTCTGCTTTGCGTTCGCGGAGTATCTGCTCTGGACGGCGGGCTGCTTCTGGCCGGATACCTCACCGGCAAGTCCCACCTTCTGGTGCGATATGCTACTGACGCTTGCGATTCTGGGGCTGCTGCCCGCCACGAGAAAGGCGGTGGACGCATGACCTACATCGAAAACATCTTCCTCTGCATGGTATCCCCGCTGCTGGTAGCCGCCCTGTGCATGGGCAGGCGGCAGCTCCGCTTCTTCCTGTTCTGCATTGCCGGAATGGGGGTGTGTCTGCTTTCGGCCTATATCAACACCTTCCTCGCGGCGGTGTGTCAGGCGGACGCCCTTGCCGCCACGGCGGAGATCGCGCCGGTGGTGGAGGAAATGATGAAGCTGCTGCCGCTGGTGTTCTATCTTCTGGTATTCGAGCCGGAGGGCGATAAAATCAAGGCTGCCGCCATCACGGTTGCCCTGAGCTTCGCCACCTTTGAAAACGTCTGCTATCTGATCCAGAACGGCGCGGACCGCTTCTCCTTTATCTTCTTCCGGGGCTTCGGCACGGGAGCCATGCACGTGCTCTGCGGTCTGATCGTGGGCGGCGGCCTTGCATACACGTGGCGGCGGACGTGGCTGAAGATCGCAGGCACCTGCGGCCTGCTGGGCACGGCCATCACCCTCCACGCTATCTACAATCTGCTCATTGCCCACGGCGGCGCGGCGCAGCACATCGCTTACGCCCTGCCGGTGCTGCTGGTGGCGGCGGGAAAGCTGTCCGCTTTCCGCTTGTCGCAGAGGGAATAACCGAACATTCACCCCTTGAGAGCTGCTTTTTGGCGGCTCTCAAAATTTTTTGAAAAATTTTGCGTTTTGGGTGAGAGTTTTTTCAATTTTTTGTACCTATATAAGTGAAAGGGTTTTTAGACCACAGTTTCAGACAAACCGGAAAGGGGGTTCAAACGAAATGTACGATACCGCAAGACGGGTCACGCTCGTCAAGCAGCGGGTGCGGGAAAACGCCCGCCAAAGGCAGCGGCGCGAGGCAATAAGCCTCTCCGCAGCGTGTATGCTGCTGTTCGCGGCGCTGATGCAGGCGGCGGACGCATTTGCAGTGCAGGGACAGACCGCCACGTGGGGCGTATTCGGCGCGATTCTCAAAATTTTTTGAAAAATTTTGCGTTTTGGGTGAGAGTTTTTTCGATTTTTTGTACCTATATAAGTGAAGGGTTTTTTAAGCCACATTTCAAAAAATCCAGAGAGGAGGTTCAAACGAAATGTACGATACCGCAAGACGGGTCGCACTCGTCAAGCAGCGGGTGCGGGAAAACACCCGCCGGAGGCAGCGGCGCGAGGTAATAAGCCTCTCCGCAGCGTGTATACTGCTGTGCGCGGCGCTGATGCAGACAGCGGGCACGGTCGTCGGGCCGGGGCAGACATCCGCATGGGGCGTGTTCGGCGCGATGCTGCTGCGGGAGGACGCGGGCGGCTATGTGCTGGTGGCCGTCGTCTCCTTTGCAGCGGCGGTGGTCATCACCGCGCTGTGCTTCCGGCTCAGAAGCAAGGAAAACCGGAGAAAAGACGGGACGGATAAGCCGAACCGACACGAAAAGGAGGAGAAAAGCCAATGAAGAAACGAATACTCAGCATCCTGCTCATGTGCTGTATGGTGCTGACACTGCTGCCAACAGCGGCTTTTGCGGAGGAAAGCACGGAAACCCCGCCTGTATGCAGCTGTGAAACGGCCTGCACGGTGGACAACATGAACAAGGAATGCCCTGTCTGTGGAGCGGAGAATGCCATACCGCAGAACTGCGGTCAATACATCCCTGTTGAGGACCGAACCGGCGAAAACGGCAGCACCGAGAGAGCCGATGATCCGAATGGTCCCACAGAGCTGAGTGCCGCAGATCAGGTACAGGCCATGATTGACGGTTTACCGAACGCAGAAGAAGTCACTGAAGATAACGCCGAAGAAGTCAAGGCACAGCTTGAGGCCATCGACGAGGCGAAGGAGAAGCTCTCCGACGAGGAAATCGATGAGCTGGATATGACCCGGTATGCGGAAGCTGCCGCTGCATTGGGGGCGCTGGCTGCGCCAATGCTATTGGCTAATGATTCGCCTAACGAGCAGTTTTCCCTCACTTCCGGCGGCACCTATTACTTTGACCTCTCCGGCGTGAGCATTCCCGGCACGGCAAACGAGTCCCTGCCGGACAAAACAATGCGCTATGTTCCCTTTACCTATGCCGGGACAGTGGACGCCTACAAGCTCGCGTCAGCGATGGCAATAACCGAGGAGGATGCAGAGAAGTACAAATATGCCCACAGCCTGTTTGTGGCGGACTATGTCGTAACGCATACGATTAGCTGGGATGGCCTGAATGGCGCAGATCTGATTTTCGGCAAGAACTACGCCGCCGGCGGCGTGGACTATACGCTGCGTGCGCCGTCGGCAGGGAGTCAGTCTAATAATAATAATGGCAAAGACGATAGTAGTACGCGAGGCATCCCGAAAAGCAACGAATGGGATGCGATTTTAGATAAGGCAAATCAAGACTGGAAGGATAATACATCTGGGTATATCAAAAACTGGTCACGTAAGTATTCCTTTGGACAGGACAACCTTGCTGATGCGTCGATCCGTGCGGTTCGCGGGCACGATTCGGCCCGCTACTGGCGCAGCTACTATGCTTCGTACTCCCTCCGGTTCGTCGGTTTCCGCCCCGTGCTTGAAATCCTGAACGCTGACACACTGGATTCTGACGGACTGAAGGTCGTTACCCTTGACCTGAACGGCGGCAAGCTGGGCGGCAGCTCCGATGCTATTCACATCATCGTGAAAAACGGCAGCGCATTTACCGCCCCTGCGTCCGACGGCCTGACCCGCCCGGACGGAAATACAGGCAGCTACTTCATGTGGCTTGGCAGCGACGGCAAGCTCTACGCGCCCGGTGCCAACGTTCCGGCTGAGGTGACGAAACTGACTGTGCAGTGGACAGCCCCGACCTATGCCGTAACCTTGAATACGAACGGCGGCACGATCAACAACGGCAATGTCACCGAATACACCTACGGCGTGGGCGCAACACTCCCGGCGGCGGACGATATGACCTATACGGGATATACGTTCAAGGGATGGTATGACAACGAAGGCTTGACCGGCTTTCCTGTTACGGCAATCAGCGACACCGAAACGGGCAACAAGGAATATTGGGCGAAGTGGGAAGCAAATGCCTACACCGTCACGCTGAACACGAACGGCGGAACGATCAACAACGGCAATGTCACCGAATACACCTACGGCGTGGGCGCAACACTCCCGACAGATGTGACGCGCACCGGGTACACCTTCAAGGGCTGGTATGACAACGAAAATCTGACCGGCTCTCCTGTTACGGCGATCAGCAACACCGAAACGGGCAATAAGGAATACTGGGCGAAGTGGGAAGCAAATGCCTACACCGTCACGCTGAACACGAACGGCGGAACGATCAACAACGGCAATGTCACCGAATACACCTACGGCGTGGGCGCAACACTCCCGACAGATGTGACGCGCACCGGGTACACCTTCAAGGGCTGGTATGACAACGAAAATCTGACCGGCTCTCCTGTTACGGCGATCAGCGGTACAGAAATGGGCAATAAGGAATACTGGGCAAAGTGGGAGATCAATCAGTACACGATCACCTTTGATACTGCCGGAGGCAGTGTTGTTACCCCCATCACGCAGAATTACGGCACGGCCATCACCGCCCCCGCCGATCCCACCAAAACCGGCTATACCTTCACAGGTTGGGATAGAGCGATTCCTGCAACCATGCCTGCGGAGAATCTGACAATCACGGCACAATGGACGGTCAACCAGTACACGATCGCCTATGATCTGGCCGGAGGCACTGCGGAGGGCAATCCCGACACCTACACCATCGAGACAGGGGCTTTCACCCTCACGAATCCTACCAAATCCGGCTATACCTTCACCGGCTGGAGCGGCACGGGGCTTGACGGCGAGAACAATATGACCGTCACCATCCCAACGGGTAGCACTGGCAACCGAACCTATACGGCACACTGGCGTTATAATGGCAGCGGCCATTCTTACAGCTACTACACCATCAAGGCAACTGCCGGGGCTGGCGGCTCCATTTCTCCCTCCGGCAATGTCAGCGTCCGTGAGGGCCGGGATCAGACCTTCACCATCACCCCGGATAAGGGCTACGCCGTCTCCAACGTCAAGATCGACGGCAAGAGCATCGGCGCGGTGAAGTCCTACACCTTTGAGAATGTCAGCAGAACCCATACCATCGAGGTCATCTTTATGAAAGCCAACGGCAACCCCCAGACCGGCGTGTTTGTGGATGTAGCCACCGGCAGCTATTATGAGGACGCTGTGGATTGGGCAGTGGAGAACGGCATTACCAAGGGAACCGATGATACCCATTTCTCCCCGGACGGCATCTGCACCCGTGCGCAGGCCGTGACCTTCCTGTGGCGCACCGCTGGCAGTCCCGAACCCGAAACCCGCACCATGCCCTTCACCGACGTCCCCGCGGGCAGCTACTATTACGACGCTGTGCTGTGGGCAGTAGAAAACGGCATCACCAAGGGCACCAACGAAACCATGTTCAGCCCCGACGCCACCTGCTCCCGCGCGCAGATCGTCACCTTCCTGTGGCGCTCTGAAAAATCCCCGGCAGCGGGTACAGCCAATCCCTTTGCTGATGTGAAGTCCACCGCCTACTATGCAGGCGCAGTCCTGTGGGCGGTCAGGGAGGACATCACCAAGGGAACCACCAGCACGACATTCAGCCCCGACGCGGATTGCTCCAGAGCGCAGATCGTGACCTTCCTCTGGCGCTGCAAGAAGTGACCGGCTGACATACGGCTAAACATCAAAGCCGCTGGCATGACCCCATAAGCGAACATCGGACAGCGCAGCGGACGGGCATCTCGCCCCGAAGCTGCGCTGTTCCTATTTCGCCACGAGAAACAAATCAATGACATTTTAAGCTGCGCCGCTATCCCAGCGCGGCAAGGAGACAGCATTATGAAAAGAATCACAAGAATCATTCGTCCGATCATCTGCATGGCCGTCCTTCTCTTTGCCATGACCACGGCAGTCATGGGCTGCTATCAGAAAGGGACGGAGCCTATCGACATTCCCGACAGAACGCCTTCCGGCACATCTGCGTCTCAGCCATCAGCGACTCCCGCGGGCGAAGTTATCCCCTCGGTGGACAGGCAGGCAGAGTTGGCGGAAGCCAGAGCGAAGAATCCCGACACCGTGGCATGGCTGTATATTCCCGGTGCGGAGGTAGACGATCCCGTGATGCAGGCGGAGGACAACGGCTATTACCTGAAGCTGGATGAAAACGGCGAGTATGCCATGTGGGGCTGCTATTATGCCCATTGTGAAAACGAAATTGGCGGCAGGGATAAGCTGGACAAAAACACCACCATTTTCGGCCACTCCGCCAGCAACTGCGACCCGGACGGTGTGCGGTTCACCAAGCTCTACCGTTATATGGACGCAGACTTTGTAAAGGAGCATCCGTATATCTATCTCTCTGTGGATGGCGAGGACATGATTTTCCAGATCACCGCGCTATTCGTCACGGATATTGGCTTTGACTATATTGCGCCTGATCCCACGGGAGATGATCTGACCAGCTTCTTTGAGACGATTGCGCGGAAAAACTGGCTTGACTTTGATGGCGTGACCTTCTCCGAGGAAGATACCGTTCTGACCCTCTCCACCTGCTGCCGGAAGTATGACAAGGCCAACAGCGGCAATCAGCGGCTGGTGGTCATGGCAAAGCTGCTGCCGGAGGGGGCAACCGCGCAGGAGTTCAGCGTATCCCTTGTGGATAGTCCTGAAATGCCCTAAAAGAAATCAGAATACGACGATAACAGGACACCCATCCTTGCGGTACTGAAAAGCAGCGTATGGTATAGGGAAAACGGCGGCTGCTCTGTACGGGGCGGCCGTTGTTTTTGCTGTCCCAACATTTTTCAGATGAAAGGGACCTATGCGTATGACAGGAGAGCACAGGAGGTGCCGCTAATGCTGCGGCAACAAGCCGCGCCGGGAGCATAGCCGGACGATACCCGGACACCGTAGGATACCTATGCCCTCCGACAGCCGCCGACAATTTCCATACTGAACCGCACCGAAGCGCCCATGCAGGCTTTTATGCCTGTGTGGGCGCTTTTTGTCGTTCCCGGCACTTTTTCGCCGTGGGCTGCCGCTCCCCGCCGCCCTTCGTTCAGACCTTTTTACCCACTCGGATCTGAACGGAGGAACAAAATGTTTAATAGAAAAAGCATCTATGCGCTGAATAAGAAAGACCCCGATGCCATCGTTTATATGGACGCCAATGAAGTCATCGTCCGCCTGACCCGCGAGGACTTTGCCAGCGAGAAAGAATTTCTGAAATGGAAAGCCCTGTCGGACGAGGACTATCACGCCTCCGAAAAGGAAGCTCACGTCTATGCCAATCACACGCTTGCGTTGGATGAGCTATCCGAGGAAGCGGCCTCCATTCCTGCCGTGGATGTCTGCATGGAGCAGGCGCATGACCGGGCAGAGGCAATCCACCGCAGCGTCAGAAAGGTCACGCAGATTCGGAAGCACCTGACGGATACGCAGTTCCGCAGGGTGTGGATGTATTTCGTGGATGGGATGACGGTTGATGAGATTGGCGCAGCCGAGGGTGTCAGCCATCAGAATATTTCCAAGAGCATCGGCGCGGCGATGAAGAAAATGAAAAAACTTTTCCCTGATTGCTGAAAACAGGGTGCAAAAGTGGCCCAAAATCGGCGATAGGTGAAGGGACATTCTCCACGAAGCCTTTCACCGAACGTTGAAAACTGAATAGACCATGATGCAGGCACAAAACCCGCGTGATAGCGGCATAAGGTGCGCCGCCACGACGATGGCTTCAAGGAGGTGATTCCGGAAAAGCCATCCGAGCGATCTACGCAGCCTTAGACCCGATTCGGCAAATCGGGCGCGATGACAGCGCGGCGGATAATGAAACTTGCTCACGCCCTCCCACAGACTTGAGGGGGAACCCTGCGGTATGCGCCAGCTCTTTGAGGCAGCGGTATCGTGGAGTTATGACAGCCCTGCCAAGGGCGGCCTGCGTCATGCCCACTATCCGGGGCGCGTGGCAAATAGGATGGATCTTCTCAAATGGACAAGCAGAGCGGCTGCGCCGGTATTCGCCATTATGTTATGTGGCTCCAATTCTGCCCGCGCAGCCGCCTCTCAAAGTCAGATACCATGCGCTGATGGCCTTTCCCGTCAGCGCATTCATGTGACCTTGAGGAAACCCACCAAACCGAGAAAGGAGATCGCCATGATGCAGCCGACACCAAACGAAACCCAAATCCACACGGATGAACTGGTGGACATCCGGGAAGTATCCGTAGACAAAAATCTTCCCAAGGAAGAACGCATTGCCGCCTTTATTCGCCAGATCAAAAATCCTTACCGCTTCCGCTGCGGCGATTTCGTGGTAAACGCCTGCTTCGCCGGGAACGGTGTTACGTTGGAGGAATGTCTGCAAGGCATTTTGCGCTGAGCGACATCCTCGCTTTTTTCCGCAGAGAGTGCTATGATCGGTGTGGAAAAGGATGAAAACCTAATAGCCAGATAACCACTCTTTTCATGCGGGAGCAGTCCGGGAGAAAGGAGTGCTTTTTCATGCCTAAATTCAAAGCCACCGCTTATATCCGCCTGTCCTACACCGACGATCATTCCAGCGAGAGTGACAGCGTTTCCAATCAGCGCAAGCTCATTGAAAACTTTGTGGAGCACAACCCGGATATTGAGGTCGTTTCCGAAAAGATCGACGATGGATACAGCGGCATCATCTTCGACCGTCCCGCATTCAAGGAAATGATGCAGGATGTCACCGATGGAAATATCAACTGCGTCATTGTAAAAGACCTCTCCCGGCTGGGGCGCGAGTACATTGAAACCGGCCGGTATCTGCGCCGGGTATTCCCGGCCTATGGGGTGCGCTTCATCGCCATCACCGACAGCATCGACACCGCCCACGACAGCGGCGATGATCTGGCCGTATCGGTCAAGAACATTATGAACGAAGCCTACTGCCGGGACATTTCCATCAAGACCCGTTCTTCTCTGGACGTGAAGCGGCGCAACGGCGATTTCGTCGGCGCGTTCCCGGTGTACGGCTACATGAAAGCCGAGGACAACAAGAATTTGCTCGTCCCTGACCCCTACGCCGCCCGCGTTGTCTGCGACATCTTCCGTATGCGGCTGGAGGGCGCAAGCGCCTCCAAGATCGCATCAGAGCTGAACCAGCTGGGCATTCTCTCTCCGCTGGCATACAAGAAGAACAACGGCCTGCCCTACGCGAAAAAGGGATACGCAGACAAGGCTGACTGCAAATGGTCGGCAACCACCATCATCCGCATCTTGCAGGACGAAACCTATACCGGAACGCTGGTGCAGGGCAAACAGGGTACGCCGCATTACAAGATCAAGCAGATGGAGCAGCGCCCCGCCTCCGAGTGGGTGCGCGTCCCGGATGCCCATAAAGCGCTGATTGCCCGTCAGGATTTTGAGCTGGTGCAGCGCATTAAGGGACTGGATACCCGCACTTCTCCCAACGAGGATACGGTGTACCTGTTCTCCGGTATTCTGATCTGCGGGTGCTGCGGAAGCCGCATGACCCGCAAGACCAACCGTGCAAACGGCAAGGAGTACCACTACTATTATTGTCCTACCGGCAAGAAAAAGGGCTGCGCCCATCCGGTCATGCTGAAAGAAAGCAGCCTGATCGACTGTGTGCGGGACAGCCTGAAAGCCTATATCGGCAATATTGCTTCTCTGGAGGCGCTGCTGACCGGCATTGACCAGACCAGCATCAATCAGGCGCTTGCCAAGGAATACAGCGACCACATCACCGACAACGAGCGCCGGTTGGAGCAGGTGCTGGAGTTCAAGGCACGGCTTTATGAGAGTCTTGTGGGGGGTATGCTTACCAAGGAAGAATACGCTTCCTATAAGGCAAAGTACACCAAGCAGGCCGAGGACATCCGCGAGAGCGTCCGCGTTCTCAAGGAAAAACTCACGGAGGTGCTGGAAAACCGGAGTGAGCGCAACCGCTGGATTTCACAGTTTACGCAGTTCTCCACGCTGGAAACCTTAGACCGCAGGGCACTCATTCACATGGTACAGAGCATCCGCGTCCGTGGCAAAAAGGAGCTGGATATTACCTTTACCCATGAGGACGAATACAAAAAGGCGTTGCAGCTTTTGGCGCTGGCAGCGCAGCAGAAAGATTACGAACAGAGAAAGGTGGGGTGAGCATGGCGAGAAAAAGCAGAAAAGAAACGGCTGCGGTAGTCGTGCAGGAGGCCGACGCCGCTTGCCGCGCCGCGATCTACGTCCGCCTTTCGGTGGAGGATACCCACACGCACAGCGTATCCATTGAAACCCAGCAGATGATTATTGCCCGCTATCTGGAGCAGTACCCGGAGATCAGCGTGTACGATACCTACATCGACAACGGCGCGACCGGGACAAACTTCCACCGTCCGGGCTTTCAGCAGATGCTCTCGGATATTGAGGCCGGTCATGTAAACTGCGTGATTGTCAAAGACCTCTCCCGTTTGGGACGAAACACCATCGACACCGGCTATTACATTGAGCAGTATTTCCGCATCCGCAACATCCGCTTTATTGCGGTCAATGAAAACTTCGATACCGCCGCCCCGGAGGACGCCCATTCCGGTATCATCATCCCGCTTCGGAACATGATAAACGAAGCCTACGCTTTGGACATCGGGCGCAAGATCAGGGCGCAGCAGCGGCAGGCCATGAAGGACGGCAAGTTCATCGGTGCGCGTACTCCCTACGGCTATTTGAAAGCGGAGGACGATTGCCACCAGCTTATCATCGACCCTGTTGCCGCCGTTGTGGTGCAGCGGATGTTCCGCTGGGCTTCCGAGGGCGCTGGCCTCAATACCATCGCCGTGCGGCTGAACGAGGCTGGCATCCTCACCCCCAGCCACTACAAGAAGATGCAGGGCAAGATCACCCACGAAAATTTGCTCGGCAGCGGCAAGTGGCAGACCCGAACGGTCGGCGTTATTCTCCGCTCCGAGGTCTACACCGGAGATCTCGTTCAGGGGCAGACCAAAACCGTGGATCACCGGCAGGTCAAGGCCGATGCCGAGGAATGGACAGTGGTGCGGGACACCCATGAGGCCATCATCAGCCGGGAACAGTTCGCGGCGGTGCAGGAAATTCTCAATCAGACCGCCAGCCGCGCCAAGGCACGGGAGGTCAAAGCCTACACGCCGAATTTGCTCAAAGGCAAGGTGTTCTGCGCCCATTGCGGCGGCAGTCTGCACCGGCAGAGAAATATCCGCAAGCAGTTCGACGATGTGTACTTCTACCATTGCCTGAGCCAGAGCCGAATCAGCAAAGATACCTGCCCCGGCGTGACCATCCGCGAGGATGCGTTGCTGGATATGCTGGCAGATATGCTTCAGGACGCGCTTGATACGGAGCTGGGGCAATATACCCTCTCCCTTGCGGAGCAGCTCCGGCAGGCCGCTGACCGCGCCGAGCTGCGGGAGAAGATCATCAGCCGCAAACAGGAAATCCAGCGGCTTCGCGGTATCGTGCGGAGCTTATATGAAAACCTCGTCCAAGGTGTTCTTACCAAGGATGAATACTTCGACTACAAGGAAAAGTACGAAAGCCGCATTGCCGACCTCGCCGTGGAAATGGAGCAGTTGGAGGACGGCCTGCGAACGATGGATGCTCAAGCGGAGCAGCACCGGGCGCTGGAACAGGATGCCGCGCAAATCAAGGCTGACCGTGCGCTGACCGGCGCACTCATCGAGCGGCTGATCGACCGCATCGAGGTATCCCACGACAAGCAGATCACGGTGCGCTATCGTTTTCAGAGCGAGTTTGAAACCTATGCTGAGGTGCTGGAACAATGCAGAAATATGTGATCGCCCTCTACATCCGCCTCTCCATCGAGGACTACAAGTACGACAGTCTGAGCATTGAAAATCAGAGCCTTGCTCTCCATGAATATGCGGCGTCCATGCCCGAAGCCCTGAACGCGGAGATCATGGAGTTCATCGACAATGGGTACAGCGGCACAAATTTTGAGCGTCCGCAGGTACAGAAGCTCATTGAGCTGGTGCGGGCCAATCAAATCGACTGCATCATCGTCAAGGATTTTTCCCGCTTCGGACGAAACAGCATTGAAACCGGCTATTTCATCGAGCGTGTGTTCCCGCTGTTCCACACCCGCTTTATTTCCATCAGCGACGATTTTGACAGCAGCAAATTCAAGGGTGACACCGGCGGCATGGACGTAGCATTCAAGTATCTCATCAGCGAGTATTACAGCCGCGATATGTCCATCAAGACCAAGAGCGCAAAGTACGCCAAGATGCAGCGAGGCGAGTATCAGAGCAAGATTTGTCCTTACGGCTACCGCAAAAGCACCGATGGCAGAATGGAGCCTGACCCGGAGGCCGCTGCCGTTGTGCAGTTCATCTTCCAGCTTGCCGCCGAGGGGATCAACGCCACCGCTATCACGCGGGAGCTGTTCCGCAGGAACATCCCCACGCCCGGCCAGTACAAAGCGGCGCACGGCAATCATTCCCACGATATTTCCCGCTGCCACGGGATTTGGAGTGCATCCACCATTCTCCGCATTTTGGAGGACGAACGCTACACCGGCGTGTATGTGATCGGCAAGCGGGCGGTTCTCGAAGTAGGCGGCACCAGAAGCCGCCTGAAGGACAGAGAATCGTGGTACATCATCCCCGACCATCACCCGGCCATCATAGAGAAAGCCGTGTTTGATACCGTGCAGGCCAGCCAGCTCCGCTTTTCCCAGCCAAACAAGAAAAAGCGGGACTACCCGCTGAAGGGCAAAGCCTTCTGTGGCTGCTGCGGTCATGCGCTGTCCCGCACCATGCAGAAAACCTCATATTATCACTGCCGCCATTCCGAGGCGGACGTAGAAAGCCGCTGCCACAAGATGCGTCTGAACGCCGCAGAGCTGGAACAGACGGTATTCCTGACACTGAAAAAGCAGATGGAAGCCGCCGCACCGCTTGCCCCTGGCGGTACGCTCCGGGTAGATGCTTCCGTACCGGAACGCGCCGAATATGAGCAGCAGATCGAGGCGCTGCAAGACGGCAAGCGCACTTTGTATGAACGCTATCTCACGGGCGAGATCGACCTGAATACCTATAAGGCAGAAAAGGCCGCGTGTGACGAGCTGCTTTTGAAAACAAAAAACGCCTATGCCGCAGTATTGGCACAGGCGAAGCAGAAGCAGGACGAACAGGCACGGCAGGACAGCCGCAAGAAAGCGTCCAAGGCGATTTTCGATGCGGACACGCTGACCACCGAGCTGGCCGAGCTGCTGATCGACCGGGTGCTGGTGTACCCTGATAAGCGCATTGAGATCGCATACAAAATCCAAGACATTTTCGATTGAGGAGGCAGACATGAAAATCGCTTTCTATTGCAGAGTGGACGGACAGGGCTTCGGCTTTGTCCTACCCGAAGAAGCTGACAAGCTCCGCGAGTTTTTCGCCGAGCATCAGGACAAGCCTGCGCTTGAAAATCCATCAGGCGTAAGCTAAAAATTTTTGTCGTGTGCTTGACATACGGGTGGCGAAGATCGTGGAAACGAATGTGCCGTAAATTGTTCTTGGCAAGCAACTTCCCAAAGGTCGAGGACACATAGTTGGGTTTAATCAGATTGCCAATCACATCGACACAGACATATCCCAGATATTCTTTGTTGTAGGCGCGCCCGCACAGCTTGCGATTTTCTTCCTGCTGTTTCTTGGCCTCCAGCAACCGTTCTTTCAAAAAAGGAATCAATGGATAAGTCCGCAGACTGGATTTGTTCTTTGCCTTGTCCTTCTTAATCGTGACCCGCTCTCCCTTTACATTGCAGGTTGTTACCGTATGCCGAATGGAGAAGCAGTTATGGTTGAAGTCAAAGGCACTCCATTTCAAACCGATAACCTCACTGCGGCGCAGGCCGTAAAAAGCAGTCAGTAGAACTACCAGCTCGATCTTATGCCCCTTGATAACTTCAAACAGATTCAGGACTTCCGAATCCAGGTAGTAGTCACCCTTGAAGGGTTCAGGCTTGGAAATGATAATCCGGTCAGCCGGATTGCTTGGAATCAGATTTTTGTCAACCGCATAATTCAACGCCCCATGAATCAGAGCGTGGTAATGTTTAACGGTGGTCGGCTTGACCCGTTCCAATTCTTTCTCATAAAAAGCGAGAATATCTTGTTTGGTAAGGTCACAAAGGGCGACAGGATGCTCTCGGAAATACGGGGCGATGGGGTTGTTAAGCTGTTGTTCGTATCCCGAATAGGTCGAGAGTTCAATGGGCTTGCTGTCCATCACCCGTCCGGTAGCAGACTTGTACTTGTACTCAAGCCACTGGTACAGGAAATCCACAAAGGAAATCGCTGCGGATGACGGGCCAGACGGAGAAGCCGACTGCTGTGAGGCCGTAGCCTCCTGAAGCAGCTTTTCCGTCCATTCTTTTCGGATGGTGGGAAGCATATTGTTTGCCCAGGTCTTATTGCCCTTGACTTTCTTATGGGTGGGAATCCATTTGGGCTTTCTCTTACCGTTCTCATCGGTAAGGTTTAGAACCCAATAGAGATACCCTTTTTTCTCGGCCACATGGCCGGAGATTAGTTTGCTGTTTTCTTGCAGGTGTACCGCTGGCATACTGATCTGTTCCTCCTTTTGCGGTATTGAGTTCACCTACCAATGACACCTTTATTGTATCATCGGACAGAACAAAACTCCAGGTAAATCCGCGTCAGAATTGTTAACTTTCTGCGTCTATCCGGTGAAGATCGACACCATAGCCTGCTACTCCGCAAAAGTGGAGCAGGTGATTTTCAAATAACGAAGAATGTGGGCTTTGGGGATGCGGTAAGCCCGTCCAATTTTAAGGTACTCAATTTTCCCATCTTTAAGTAACTTGTACCCGGTTTTTGTACTGACGCCAAGCGCCTCACACATTTGACCAATGTCCATCACATCCGGGTAGTCTTTTAACATCAATCGGTAGGCATCTCTGGGAGAGAGTAGGCCGCCGTCATTTTCATACATTGTGAGTCCTCCTTTCGTTGGGGTATCCTATGCCGATGCTGATTGCCAGGGCTGCATCTACCTCCAGCATTTTTTCTTTACTGATACGCCCAATGTAACCACGGAGCCGCTTCCGGTCTATTGTCCGCAGTTGTTCCAACAGAAGCAGAGAGGTAGGCGCAAGCCCCGGCACATTCTCAAGTAGGATATGGGTAGGCAGACTGTTCTTCGCTTTTCTGCTGGTGATGGCTGCTGCAACAACGGTAGGACTAAAGTGATTCCCCACATCATTTTGGATAACAAGGACAGGGCGGATGCCGCCTTGCTCGGAGCCGACCACCGGGTTCAGGTCTGCATAGAACAGATCGCCACGCCGGATAGCCTTTCGCATAAACTGACCTCCTGAATATTAAGTAAGCCGGAAAACGGGGCAGGCCATAAGACCTGCCCCATTTCCGGCGAAATACAAAATCCGATTTGTTTTCTTGTTATGTGCCATTTGTCCTTGACACCCCGCACATATTGGGAAGTCATCAGTGACCGGCAGCGAACCGGCCCACGGGAATCTCACCCCTCCGAGGATCTCTCCGAGCTGCCCCCATTGCGTGATCCTGCAACCAGATGGTTTCCAAATGTTATGGACTACTCTGATCTTAAGCAGGGCTGTGGCTGGACAGGAGTACCATTATGCCCCTTTCCGGTCATGGCCGCGCCGGGTGCTGCCCGGTTTTTACAGGCTGCCGTTACTCGCTCATACAGGACAGGATTGTATGCAAGACCAATTATGATAATCAGGTGGGATCTGCTCATCATGTCCGTATATCATGGCGCGGCCCCTGAATCGGCTTTAGCTCTTCGAGCTGGAAAGGGGGGATGTTACTGATGAATGAGTATGCGGTTGTCAAGGTACAGGTGAAAGAAGAACACTCGAAAGAATGCCTTTCACCTATCGTCCTGAAACCGCAGGGGTGTCAACCCTGTGCCGCAAAATATTTTTTAAGTTTGGCAATCGCCAGGTTTATGGACTTGGCAACGGCTTGATGGCTTGTCCCTTCCATGCGACCGATCTGCCGGGTAGAGAGTCCCTGAAAAACATGAAGCCGGAATCGCCGTTTCTGAACCTCGGTCAAAGCGCCCACTGTAAAAAGCTGCTCCAGGGCTTTCCAGGCATACTTGCGGTTCTGTATGTCAACAACTCGTTCTTCCCATTCTTCATCCAGAGCGCGAGTGGCACAATGCTCCGTTTCCTCCAAACCGTGGATCGAAACATCCTTGCGGGTCTGGGCGCTCTCTGCCCGATCCTGCTCATAGTAAATTTGATCGGACAGGGCTTTCAGCTCTGCAAAGTCATGTTCCGTTTTGTCAGGATTCTCCTTCAGATAATCCTCCAGTGTGATTTCTATGATTTCGTTATGAAAGCGATAAACGATATTTGGGCTGTTTTTGTTTATCGCATAGTCGCTTTTGCGATAATTTTGCACCTCTGTTACCTCCGATTTGTTTTTTGTGGAAAACAAATCGGAAGTGGTGGTGCTCGACACCAGTGACCAAGTAGTCGAGAACAAATCAAAAAGCGGCCGAATCTGTAACTCAGTACAAATTCGACCGCTCCAAGTCGTTTATTAAAAAGTCCGCAGAAAAAGCATCTTTTGGCAGGTGGAGGCTTTTCGCTTTTAGAACAATACTCCCGGCCACCATACTTCCATATAAAGATGATTTTCTTTGTCTTGTAAGCCGTGTGTCGTGGTGCGTAAAGACAGCGGAACAGCATAATGCGCTTCTTGAGGTATTGCATAGTGCATCAGACTCCTGTCCATACAAACGGACGGCACACCGGCAGCATCACTCCCTTTCTTAATTCAAATATATGTATTTCTACCGACAGGTCAATGCTGCCGAGCCGAAATAAACCTATTCAGTTTAAGATCAACTCTGCATTGTCCGGTCATCAGCGATTATTCTTTTTTATGCGGATAAAGTCAGTAATCAGAAGTATCAAACCGATTATTCCAATCGCAACTATTACATAGCTTTCATGTAAAATTCCATGAAAGCCAAGAAAGCCACTAAATCCGGTTAAATGGACACCGTTTCCGGTCATTCCCGAAATAGGAAAACGAACAGAAAGTCGCCATAATACAAATATAATCAGCGCCGATATTCCAAACAAACTTCCTCCAAGCCACGTTCTCCATGACATTCGCTTGTTTCCTTTCAATGCAGATTCTTGTGGTGGGGTCGGCTCGGTAATATTGTCCTTTAACAAATAGTCAGTAGATACCTTAAAACATTCACTTAATGAGACGATTTTTTCCAGTTCAGGGGATGCCAAGCCGTTCTCCCATTTTGTGATGGCCTGCCTTGATACTCCTATTTTTTCTGCGAGTTTCTCCTGGGACAGTCCCATCTTTTTTCGTTCCCTTTGAATCTTTTCGGGTAACTTCATAGTGAACCTCCTCACTTTCATTCTATTTTTTCTGTGGTAGCCACTCTACCACCCCACCTATGTCAATTCGGCAACCAGTGGTAGCAATAAAAAAATTATGAAATATTGCAGAAAAGCTCACCGAAACGGTGAGCTTTTCTGCGATAATCAATATTGTGGGTAGCTGCCTATTTTGGTTCTTCCCACAGATGCCCACACATTTTCATAGAGAGAATCTATCCTTCGTTTTTCCCAATCGCATCCGCTAATTGACCACTGACGGCATCTATGTAGAGATATACCCCGTCCCGATCACAGTGGTACAGGTTAGAGTAGCTTGTGCTCTCATTCGGGCTGATGGGGTTGGGCTCTACCACTTCAGTGGCCTCCAACAGACCGACTCCTGACTTTGCAGCAGCAGAAAGTGCTTTTTTCAGCACAGCAATCTGTCCATTGCTCCAAAGCCCCTCCAGATCTTCAAGGACTTTTGGGTCCTGCTCCATGTCTTTGAGAAGTTGTATAACTTGATCTGGAGACAGATATACACCGGAGCAATAGTTTTCGATGATTCGGTTCTGCATGGGGTTTGGAAAGGAAACAGGAGTGATTTGTTCCCATGAGGTGAAGTACCGCGCATATTCTGGCTTTTGTTCCACCAGGAACGAAAAGGCACTACCTCTGGTGTAATAATAATCTCGGAAAAAACCTTGGATTACTGCAATATAGAAGCCGTGGCTTTTGTCAAACAGCTCGTTAGATTCCGTTTCAGCCCCAACGCGCAAGGTATTCAGATATTTTTCGGCATAGAAATCCTCCATTCCATGCTGCGCGGCAAGGGCCAGCACTTTTTCCTCCTGTCCCTGCTGTATCCAGGTTAAGGGAGTAAAATACCATTCCCGCATTTCCTCTGGTGAAATCGGGTGAAAACTCACATCGTATCCCACAAAAATCCTCCTTTCAATCCCACCAGAAGTACCAAACAGTGGACTGCCGCAGCACATCGGCCAGAGCGCCCACGGTGGCGTCCTCCGGCCCCTGGTCAATCACATCGGGACAGAAGCCATACAGTTCCACTGCTGCATCCATAGCCTTCTCCTCGGGAACGGGAGCCGGGAGCAGGAACTCCAACTCGTCGTGGCTCATGGCAGCGGGCACCGCCCCATGCTGTTCAAACCAGTATTTCGCAACTGCCATTAACTCTGGCGTGTTAGGACATTCATTCCAGCCACCAAAGGGCAGATAGGCAAAAATCTCCCAAGGATTCTTCACGGGGATTTTAGCCAGAATGAGAGGATAGGTCATATTATTATCGGAATTCCAGTAGCTTGAAAAACGACGGTTATCATATCCGCCCTCCATCTCGCCCAGGATCTCCTCATCCCAGTCCATATCGTCATCCTCGGCTTCTTCCTTGCGCTGCCCAATCATTTCCTCCAGGACTGCCTTACTGTTCTCGACAGGGGCGGAGAGCATTTTCTTCCGGTATTCGGCAACTTTGTCCGGGTCGAAAGCAAAGTCGTCCTCGCCATCGCTGTCCGGGTCAGAATTCATAATCAGGCATTCCCACAGGATTTCGTCATCCGCCTTAATCAGAACCGGCACAAAGCCCTCTTTGACACTTTCCCGTTTGGCATAGTTATATGCCGACATGATGGGGTCATCATCCGTCATTGAGGGGAAATAGGTACATTCACAGTCCAGATATTCCATCATGGCTTCCGCAAGGTCTGAAGGCTCCAGAGTGGCCTCATCGAAACTCTGTCCCTGCCAGTTGGCGAACCGCTTTTCCATGACTTTTGCCATAGCCTGATAATAGTTTTCATCAAATGGGATGAACAGATAGGCTTCATCCTGGAACTTATCGGAATAATATTGCTCTGAACCGAAATACTCCAAAGCATAGTTATCAATGTCACTGGGGAAGTACGGGCTATCCGCCTCGCCGTAGTAATATCCAGCAAAGGCTGCGCCCTCCTTGTTGAACAGCGCCCCAAAGAGCTGTCCTTTCAGCTGGTCCCGGATAAAGCCACGCAGATCGGCGCGGCTCAGATCTGCCATAAACGGCTGCACCTGCTCCCAGTACCGCTCCATAAATTCCGCGCTCATCAGATCATGCTCTATGCACCAGCGCAGATAGATTGCCATGTGGTTGTAGGCATTGATCTCATTCACCGGCAAGCCCTTTTCCTGAATGGATTCCAGGTGCCATGCGGCATCGTCCATATCGCCGGTGAATTCTTCCTCTGCAAGCGTTCCTCTGGTGATGGCATTCTGGCGGGTGGGATTAACCACAAAACTGATGCCTGCCATTTTTTTAAGCAGAGCGTCCGCGTCATGCTCCATCTTATACTCCATCTCATTCCGATAGAGCGGGATCACCTGATAGAAGTTGACCTCCTCGCCGCTCGGCAAAGTGCAGACTTCACCTCCGTTCCAGACAACATCCTGCGGACCTACCAGAAGTGCGGCGCAGAGTTCCGTATCCTCTGCAAACGGCGATTGCTTATCCATTGTGTGGCCAAAGCCCAGCCAGGTATCGTTGGAAATAGGCAGGCGTGCCAACACTTTCAAGAGACCAATCGGCCAGTACCACCGCTCATCCTTCAGGGATTCCTCATCCAGTTTCCAATCCGGTGGCAGAGCGATGGCCAGCTCTGCTCGCTCCAGCTTGTATTCCGCCAGTTCCTCCGGCACATTCATCCGGTGAGCACCCATGCCCATCGTTACCAGTGTGTAATAGTCCCGCTCATCAGAGGGAGGAACAACGCAGATGTCCACATGGATGTCAGGGGAAACCAGCTCATGGAACACATTCTCAAACTCACCAAAGGTGTTTTTGATGTGCTGCTCTATCGCAGACATCTCATCCTCCGAATAAACCTCCGGCTCGCTGTTTTTTCTTGAGGACCAGAAGGCATCCGCCTTCGTGCCGTCCGGGTTCAGGAAAATCTGAAAATACTGATCGTCTCCCGGCTGTTGATAGACAAGACCAATGCGGCGGGTCTGGTCCACAAACACACCTGTTAGAATGCCCTCTGGTTCTCCTTCAGGGGTGTGGGTTAGCCATTCACCGCTGTCCAGCCGTTCCTTGAGCTGCCGCAGCCAGTCGGTTCCCATCTTGGAGAGTCCAGCTTCGTTCATACGGAAGGAAAGCTCCACAAGATGTTCCTTCACCGGGTATTGGAATTCACAGCAGGGGGAATTTTTCTTATAGCTATACCGCTCTGGGTGGAACAGTTCATAAAATTCGGCAAGTCCCGCTTCGTCCACCCGAATGCAGGCTATGGCGCATTGTTTATCATCCGCATTCTCGTCCAGTCCCCGCTGGAGCGTTTGGTCAGCATCGGGATTGATCCAATGATATTCCATCTGTTCCAGGGTGGCTCCGGCTTTGATCTCTTTTTTTAAGGTCAGGAACTCATAATCTCCCGGTTCCAGTTTTAATCCTTGCTTGACGGCATCCAGCGCACCGGATTTATCGCCAAAATGCGCCCGTAGCTTGCCCAGATGGAGCCAGATCCAGGGGTAGTCCGGCTCCTCCAGAGCGCCCCGCTCCGCATATTCCAGTGCTTCTTCCAGCCTGCCGCAATACATCAACGCCACAGAATACCGGTAGTACCAGGTAGCGCAGCCCGTGGCGTTTTTCTCCGAATCCTTCATCCATTCCGCAGCGCGGTAGTAGTGGATGTAATCGTCCAGGTTAAGGCAGGCAAAGGCATACCAGAGGGCAATCTGTAAATCCTGGTGAGCCTGTTTTTCGCTGAATCGTCCTTCTTCTACGCCGCTTTTGATAAAATTCTCCAGCCAGTCGAGCATTTTCCCAAAGTAAGCGGCAGTTCCTTCGTCAAAGGACTCCAGTATTTCAATATCCTCTGTCGAGAGCAGGGAGCCAGTTTCCTCATGAATATCAGGCTCCGGTTCTTTCTCGTCCAGTAGCGGCACACCGCCCACATCCCGCCGAAATGCGTGGAAGTGAGCATAGGGCAGGTCGCTTCCCTCAAAGAATGCCTGTGCCGCTGTTAGTACAGCGGGCAGATCCCAGGCGATAAAATCCAGATACCCACAATACAGACCAGTGGCCCCACCCAGGAAGGTCACGGCTTCCTCTCCTGCATCCCGTAGGATGGCATCCCGCAGGTTATCCCGGAAATCCAGAATAGCTTTCACTCGTTCCTCACCGGTAAAACCGGACAGCGGGTACAGGAGGAATCCAGCGGCAATGCCATCCTTGTGGTACTCATCCACCATATCACTGCGGGCAGTCAGGTAGTCGTTGATGAGCACCGGCAGGCGGCAGCTTCCAGTATAAACATCCAGCCGCCAGTCAGCCTCCGGGTCCTCCACCGGTTCCAGTTCATAGGCAAGATAACTGTTTTCCAAGTAGTCGCTGCCATCCCGCCAGAGAGAAAGCCCCATGCTTTGCAGCAACTCCGGCAGTTCGGAAAGCAGCTTGGCCGGTTCGTCTTTCGGTTGAGCATAAACATCAAACCCAGCAACAAAGGCGATAGCGGAAACTTCTCCGATGGTTTGATCCACCAGCATAGAGAGTGCCCACCAGACCTTGTCTGTGTCCTCTTTCAAGATCGGGGTCAGCTTTTCACAGTAAAGGACCAGACTTACCTGATGATCCTCTGTTTCCTCTGCCCACATCTGCACATCCTCAGCCCGAACTTCAATCTCTCCAGCTCGCAGCTCGAACCCCTCACAGGGCTGGCGGCCTACCCAGATATTCCAATGCTCAAGCACCGATTCTGGGGCCTGCTTCTGGAAGTACACCAACGGGAACAGGCGGGAGCGAAGCCCCTCTGGACTGAGGATCAATTCATGCTTTTCGCCATTGAAGCCCAGCTCGAAGGAAGTATCACGCAGGGCCGTCTTGAGTGCATTCCCGCATTTTTCAACCAGTTCTTCGCCGCGCTGGTGTGTTTCGTCCGTATCTATGATTTGACGCAGTTCTGCCTCAATCTGAGAAAAGGCTGCCCATGCTTCCTGCGTCCTTTCACGGAAGTTCTTTTCAAAGCGGGGCAGGGACAAACGACGGCGGCAATCGTTTATGTACTCCTGAGTATCTTTGTCTCCGGGGCGGGCTTTCAGGGCCTTTTCAAAGTAACGCAGGGCGGGGCCTTCCTCATCCAGACAGTAATAGGCCAAAGCGATTCGATAATTCCAGCAGTGATCTTCGGCAAAATACTCCTCATGGGGAGCCAGAAGTTCCAGCGCCTTTTCAAAAGGCTCCCGTTCTCCTATATGTGCAACGGCAATATATGCCTTGGCCAATTCGCTGTCCAGTTCCGGGGTGCGCTCCTCGGCAGGAATCGCTTCCAGGGTGTCGATTACCTTCTGCGCTTCATCCTGTTCAAACCATTGCTGGCATTGTTTCAATAAATCCATATCATGATCTCCTTTTCCATCTTCGGTAGGGATAGGTTTCACTAATAAGCAGAGCTTGTAATTTCAAAGCTAAAATTCATATCTGCATTTATGGTGGCTTCTTCATTTGTGGCTGGTTGTATCACAAACTCAAATGTAGGTTCATAGTCCCCGTCCTGCAAGGTTTCTCCACCCAAAATCTCGATATGATACCAGCCATTTGCAAGCTCAATCATCGGCTTCTTATGCACTCTATAGTAAGAAATCAGATCTTTCACCTTTTCAGGCGTAAACTGTTCCAATATTGGCCATGTAAAAAGCATCAGCATATTATGATCTACTTTGAGGGAATAGCCACTTTTTCTAAGCTGCAATCGGTTTCTTTCTTTGCACAGCTCCGGTCTATCACCAGAGAGATTGAACAATATGGTATAGGGATAGTTTTCAATACCGGTCATTGGGATTACAATTCCTTCGGCAAATATCCTGTCGCCGCTTTCGTTTGTGGTAAACTCCATCGCTAAATCATCTGAAAGATGATTTGCCTGCTTCCAGTCCTCCAGCAACAAAATGTCACCAAGGAGAAAATAATTAACAAGATCGTTTAATACTTCCGTAAACCTATATATCATCCATTATGCCTCCCTTACAATCCTGTCCGTTGCCAGCCGTCCAGCCGCTCCTGCACCGCGTCAATCATCCAACCCTCGCCCACGCGCTTCATGAGAAAGCGGCGGTCAAAGCTGGTATTTTTCTCTCTGGTGTAGATGTAGAGCTTGTTCTTAGTGATCTGTTCCGCGTCAAGGAATTCTTCCCCGTTGTAGGTGCCCTGGGCGCTGTATGAGAGGGCCAGAGGCCGGTAGCCCAGACGGGGCTTTTCGCTCACATACTTCTCCCAGATCGCCAGCAGGCGGGGCACAGCCTCGGCATCTTCAAACCCAACCTGCTCCATGTACTGCTCCCATTCTGTCATTTCGGCAAAGAAAGCGGACAACACATTGCGGCATTCCGACGCTGCCTGCTCATCCAGCTGGACGGGCTTTTTGGCCTTTTCCCGCTGGAGCTGGGAGAAGTGTTCCATCTGCTCCTTGGTAAATTGCACATGGGCCACCGGATGGATGTAGTTGTTGCCGGCGACAGCCAGTAGTCCATCATAAGTAACAGCAGTGTGGTCGATCCAGATGTGGGAGAGTTTGGGGATGGAGGCTGCTCGAAGCAGACCGGCATCCTCCAGCCTGGTGTGGTCAAGGGCCAGTAGATCCAGCTTACAGCTTTGCAGGGCGGACAAGCCGCTTCCGTCGATCCCGGCATTCCCGGTCAGCAGCAGATAGCGCAGCTTGGGCATGGCGGAAAAAAAGGGGAAACAGGCGTCGGTGAGGGCGCCGTTCTCCACGCCGAAGTTGACCATACTTTTATGCCCGGCAAAGGGGGCAAGCAGTTCATCCGTCACCGGATACCCTTTCACATGGAAGCCCACCAGGGTGTAACCGGCCAACCGCTCCATGATCTCTGCGGTCAGCTTCGGGACTTCAAATTGTTTCTCTCTATCTAAGGCCAGGACACCATTTTCCCAATCCGCTGTCCGCGCCCGTTTTGGCCATTCCATAGCTTTCCTCCTTACTCCTGTGCTCAATCTGCTAACATTTCATGGGGAAATCTCTTTTCAAATATCCCAGTCTATGAAATCTTCACGGTTCAATACAAAGTGCTGATACAGGCACTTCAAATTTTCCTGTTCATCCCGTGAGAGCTTCGCCCCGTTTTCATACTGTAAAGTGTCGGCATACAGGATAAAGCCATCCACTTTTCCTGATGAAGCCCGAAACTCACCGTTTCCAATAATAGCAACATCGCCACATACAAATGTAACCGAAGAAGAAGTGGTATGGATTTTCATAATTGCTTTGATCATGACTTCCTCCAAAAATCACATCATTGTGTACTTTGCTCATTTGGATTGTCTTTAGCGGGCTCCAATGCCGATGAATCGCACCTGCACAACGCAGCTTCGACCTTACAGATTGCGGATATATGCTTGATCTTCCAGAAACTTTTCCAACGAAATCTGCTGCTTTTCGTACATCAATCCCCAGCGGTCAAGAGAGTTTTCCAGCGGGGCGGTTCCGGTATCAAGACCGGAATAGATCAAGAGCGGCAGTTCTTTCAGCCTGTCTTTTGTCTGCTGAAAGCTGCTGTCGCCAAAATGCTGTTTTAGAAACACCAGAGCCTTTTTGGTGTCGGAAATCCCGGTTACAATCAGGCGGATGTAGTGATAGGGATATGCTGTTTCATATTCCTGCGTTTTGGGTACATCCAAAACGCTTTCGAGAAAATCTTCCAAACAATCAAAGGCAGGCTGAAAGTCCCAAGTTCCGGCGCCATGTTCTGCCCAGAACACGGATGTATCGTTCCGTCGCAGGTCCAGGCAGTATGGATCACCAGCATCAGACGCAATCACCACAAGATGCTCGTCCCAATCTTTAATTACCTTTTGTTCCACAGGATTATAGGCGTATCCCTCCTGGCCCTTCACAAGGGTATCCAGTCCCCACAGTTCCAGGGCCTCATAGGTATCATTGCTCCACACGGTTCGCAGTCCACAGCAGCGCTCCAACAGCATCCAATAGTCTGCCGGAAGTTCCCAGCGTCTGCGGATCTGGCTCTTATACTGCTTGGACATGGCTTGCTCCATCGCAGGTATATCAATTTGTCTTAATAGCTCGTCCAATAATTGCTCCAATCGGCTTTTCATCAATATCACCTCTCATTTTCGGGTGATACTATTCTCCACCCGGATGTCTGCACCCGGATAACAGGACGGAAAAAGTCATAGTCATTGTGAATCTCATTATCCTCCCGAACCTCCGGTTTACAGTGAGGGGAACAGGGTAAATATCCAAGCAAAGGACCCATGCCACCGCAGACATTGCAGCCGCCGTCGCCGCCGCAGGTGGTCAATGTTTTCCCGTCTACCAACTCCCGCTTATAGGGATCGTAGGCGATAGACAGGCCAAAGAAGTTGGGCTGCTCCATGTCGTATGGCTTACCCTGATCTTCCCCGTTTTCAAAGTGGTGCAGTTTCATCTTGTGGTCCAGTCCATCCCCCCAGGGAAACAGGGTGCGGCATCCGCCCCCGCACAGATAGGCCCACTCATCCGGCGTGGGAAGGCTGGCTGCCAGCTCCCACAACAGGGACCGCTGAAATTCCGGGTAGGTCATTGGATGGCACAGCCACGCTCGCCAGCTATCACCATTGCGTTCAAAGCGGACAGTTTCGTGTATTTCAAAGCTCTGGCTGTTCTGGCCCGCCCACTTCTGCAAGTTCTCCAGCCAGTCGGGGTGGGCGGTGATGCGTGGATCGTTCATGGGTACGCTTTCCCAGCCAATTTCCTCCAGTTTTCTGCCCACGAACATGGGGGCGATGGTCACCTGGCGTACTGGGGTCATGCCCTGCCTGAGAAATTCCTCCGCAGAGCCCTCATATTCGATTTCCGCAAAAATATCCGCCAGTTCCTCTTGGTTGGCCTTGTCCATTCCTTGGACAAAGCTCTCCCAGCCAAGAATCACGGTATCGCCCGGGACAAAGACAAACTCCCGGCCACCTTTTTCAAATAGGCCGGTGGTGCAGCTTTGTCCCCAGCGGGAAAAGGCGTATAGTTCCTTGAATGTCAAATGATAACGAGTCGCCAGCGTCTGCATCAGCCAGAGCTTATCGGACAGTTTCAATGTATCAAATTGTGGTCGAAATAAATTCTCGTTCATAACAAGACCTCTTTCAATTTGCTCCGGCAGACTGTGATTCCTTTTCCACAAGGCGAACCGCCTCCGTCAACAGCTTGGGAAGCTGATTCCTTTCTGCTGTTTCATACTGCTGGACTGGATGCGTCCAATCAAAATTTTGAATGATAGAAATGATGTATCTGTCCTGATACCAGCCCATATCCAGCAGAAAGCAGTTCGGATATTCTACTTGCAGCATATCTTCTTTTTGCGTGATATCCAAAAAGATAATCTCTCCAGTGCCAAAATCCATCTTTGACCAGACTTGCACGGCAAAATTCCTCCTCACGATTCTCCGAAATGCTCCAGGTACAACTTCCGCACGGAATAGGGACCAACAAGGGTCGTTTCCTTTCGGCCATCCCAAGAATACACATGAATTTCGCCTTCATCCCCAATGTACCGCTGTTCCTCAAAGGGTGCGGGAAAGGGGAAGCTTTCTACAATGCTCCAATCAATCTTGGGCTTCAGCCCATCAAACTCCTCGCGCTTGAGCCTTTTGAAATTGAACACCAAGGCCGCTCCAATTCCATCGAAAAGCAAATCTGCGTATTCTCTGGGGGTAATATTCTCGCTCACATTGGCAGCTTTGATGTCCACATTCAGAACCTTGTCGCCGCAGTTTGTCCATATTTTATTGGGAGAGAACCAGGTAGTCCGATCTTTGCCGCCTGCAAAGTCCTCGCGGAAATAGCTTCTGTTGGCGCTGTCCATCTCGACCCCTTCCCGAAGCAAGCCGTTGTATGAGGAAAGCGGAAAATATCGGTGTTTTGCCGGGTCAAACTGGTCAAACGAAATGTCCAACAGATACCCATGCTTCTCACTACGCATAAGCTTGTGTGGCTTCACAATGTTTTCTTCGATGAAACTCCAAATGTACTCGTCCACATGAATAGATACACGAGGGCGACTGAATAATGTGATTTTGTAGTGATCCTCTCTGTCCATTCTCTCCGTATTGAACCAAATACGATGAATTTTAACCATAGTTATCCCCTCGCGTGATTTCTGCCAACGACACTTCTGTTTCCGCCTAAAAAAGTAGTTCACCGAAAAACAGCCTGAGAGTTACGGCAGATAATGATTCAAGCTGTGGCTTGCTGAGAGGAGTGTAGTGAAGGACGATTTCTCCATACAACTCCGTGTTGATGTGGTGTTCTTCCAGATACCGCAGAACCTTTCGGTTGTTCCGCACGATATTTAGACGAAACCTGGTATTATCAAGGGCATATTCAAAACAGTCCGGGTCAATCAACTGACCATTGGCTGGATCATTCATTTCCAAGCGGAGTGCTTCCGCGCCGGTCTTGCGGGAGAGTGTAAAGTAACCATCCTCCAGTTCAAAGAACAAGCAGGACAGCCCTTCCTCATTGTCCAGCTCCCAAGTCATTCTTTTTGCAAATAATTCCATCATTTTACCTCAGACTGCGTTCCAGTCGCACAACATTTCATTCTGCGTGACCCGGCGCAGTTCGTCCCGTACCTCCATTAGAGCAAAACCCAGCAGGTTTTGCCCCCGCCACTTCATCGGGTCCTGCGCCTC